>Ga0126342_10004191_pt1 | contig 24426 bp, 22 predicted proteins | sample Cyp1metagenome_FD_92528 | JGI IMG/M metagenome (GOLD analysis project Ga0126342, IMG submission 92528) | Coral microbial communities from Lord Howe Island, Old Settlement Bay, Australia - Cyphastrea 1 metagenome | ecosystem: Host-associated > Invertebrates > Cnidaria > Coral ...
CGCTGCTGGATGTTCCCTTGCACTTCCACACATACGTCATGCTACGCTGCTGGATGAACTCTTGCACTTCCGCACATATGTCATGCAACGCTGCTGGATGTTCTCTTGCACTTCCATACATACGTCATGCTACGCTGCTGGATGTCCTCTTGCACTTCCACAGGTATGTCATGCTACGTTGCTGGATGTTCTCTTGCACTTCCACACATGCGTCCGGAACATCCCTCCACCTTCGCGCAACTTGAGTAAATAGATCCAGCGCTTTCTTTTGGTCCGGACGAATCCAGAACGCTCTGCTGAAAAGATCGTCAAACTCAATTTGATGGGGACCCAGGTAGACACACGGGTACCTCGATTCGTAGGTCAGACTTAATCGCGCCTCTTTTTCCAAGGGGGTCTGGTAAAAGGAGCTGAACGATCTCGGCCAACTTTGTGTTTGAAACCAAAAAAGGAACTTTTCGGCGAAACCCTCGGCGAACAAAACTGCAGTTTCATGCTTGTAAAACACTAGATTTTCCACTTTTGAGGTCATCTTTTCCAAGGGATTTGCACCAGATTGTTTTCCAGAAAAATAAACATGTGCAAAATACTACAGTTTTGGACATTTCCATCATCGTCCTAGGACTGTGTGATGTCATCACCGACACGGCCTCTTACAGACGTTGTTACCTTGTTTAGCAAGAGAGACAGGCAAGCAGCAACCAGTGAGAATTGATGGTAAAATGTGTGGAAAAGGGATTCCAAGCGCAGATGAAGTGGTCGTGGATACCTAATCTTGACTATCTTGACCCATAAGGCAGTCGGGAATCCATTTTGTCACAGCGAGGTAAACCTGTGTGGGCACAGTACCCAGCTGAGAAAACAGTTCTCCAAGATTGCGGTTTGACTCGGACCGGTCCACTTCAGAGTTAAATGCTTGTTCGACCACCATGCAGATACCAATATACCCAGATTCATGAGATAATATACATACAGGTATGTATATACATACGCCTAAAAATCATACATTATATATATATACAGTATTCTATCTACATATGTGCGAATAATGCATGTATATAACTTAGGTATTTCTTTGATGGAAAGATGTAGAGGTGCAAGATGTTCAGAAGCACATGGGAGTGATGCCTTGCCTTTTTTTGATTATCATTCAAAGCCCTGGTACCCTAGGTATCCTAAAATAGTTGGTTAACTGGTTAACTGTTATTCCCAATAATAGGGAAGTAATAGGTTGTGACCCAATTGGTACAGATTAAAGAAGGATGAAGCAGCACAGAATTGAAAATGCATAGCTGTGGCCATTTGAGTGATTCCTTTTGACATGCCTTGACTATGGAACACCATTACTGACTATTGCACACAGTTATATACAAAAAAAGAACATACCTATTAGGATACCATCTATCATCCAACCAAGTGTATATCTTACCTGGCAGTGGAAAGCACATACCGTGCATGATTTATTGAACAAGTCAAGGGGATAGACATAAGATGTTCCCTTTCTATGTTTGATTAGCAGAGCTTGCTCTTGAAAGTTCATCCAGATGTGGCTCCCTCTTGTTGTTATACTGAAGGCAGGCTGTTGATGATCCACATGAAGTCATCACGGGCACCATCGAAAAGGGTACAGCATGTGCAATCAGTGAGTGAAGATTGATACAGGTGCAATGACAGGTGCAGTGGCAAGATGCCTAGAGTTGGTGTTTTGTTCCAGGTGTCGGTGTCTTCGCTTAAAATGTGATGATTTGGTTCTGTAATTATAGGGCTGAAGCTCTAGCAAACAAAGATGGCAATGAGAAAAACACCCTTGTCATCAGAAAAATCATCCAGACATGGTTGACTTCCATTAATTACGGCTTAGTACTGCTGGAGGGTGTCAAATTCTGAAGGAGACGACCTCTTGAAGATTAGTGGTCCTGCACCCAAATTGCCTGATGCACCTGGGGATGTTCAACTGCCTCCACTGTTCAACTCCATGCAGAAACCTGATTAAACGGGACCTCAGTTGGCATGTGCACCACGGCCCCACATCTCGTTGTAAGATGTTGTAAGCATTTTCTGGGCCAAGCGCATGTTGGACCACCATAGTCCTTGATCACCCTGAACTGCGATCAGGTAGGGATCGTTTTGAGTGGGGACCAGCACCATGAAGGTCAAATTTCATCGTTTTCTGGAACTGAATAGATTAATAGATGGTCTATTTCTATATAGTTCCCTCACTTTTGCAATCGCACAACTGACAGTGTGGCGTAACGAAGTGCCGCGCCTGCCACGCAAAATGACATATTGCGCCTGCCACGCAAAACACGTTTTCTTTGTACTTGAGTGCTGCAACCTGGAAGATGAGGCAAGTGACACAGACATGGCCTACATGGAAAAGTTCAAAACTTGAGTTGTCCATCTGGGCGCCAGCGCTCAAACTTGAGTTGCCCATCTGGGCGCCAGCACTTGACCGCCCCTACCCTGGCCCTCGCGAAGCGGCTAGCATGGCCTGCCAATCCGCGGCGCGCACTGCTGGTGACGCGGCGCCCCTGCAGGTAGCTACCGAACGAACGCCCAGAGAGACAACACGAGCCGCTTGGTCAGCAGTGGGAAGAAGCAAGAAAGGTCTTTTGCAACATGTTTTTTCCCCAAAACTTTCTTCAAACAAGCGTTGCCACACCGGCATTTGTTGCTCCTGCATTTTTTACATGAATGCCAGCTTCAATGCCCGCACCACGCAAAAAAATCATCGAACCCAGTGAATATGGCTGCCGATGAGGGTAGTTCCATTCAACTCGGCAGCAAAATGGGCACAGCAGCATACGATGATGGTCGACTGCAATTACTTTATTTTGTATGTATATATTTATATATAATATGCATGGTTTTTATTTTAATTAATCTACATGTACATATATACATATATATATATATGTATTACTTATGGATGTATCTATGTATATATATATATAGAATTATATAGATGCATTTCGGGGTTGTCCACCAAACACCGCGCTTTTGACCCATACCCATTTGAAAAATTGAATTTAACGGGTGAATGAGAATAACATCACCACCAGCCCGTCATAAATGATTGATATTAAAGGAAACCAATATTTTCCAGCATGGTGAGTTGTTCTCCAGGCTGTTACTTTATGCATCCGGTCACAAGTCCGGCAAGTAGAGTAAGGGTATTTGCTACGTGAGGTGAACTAGCCTTAGTTTCAGAGCATTCCCTACCTTCCCTTATGGTGCGCTATGGTGCATTATCATTTTCATTTATAACTGGCATTTCGAAGGCATTCCGCTTTGCAGACAAATCGTATTAATGTTTTGGTAGCCTTAAAACCATCAATGGGGGAAGATGGGGAAAGTGATGTGCTAAACCGTGCCGGTTCGGGTTTAATTTTTGTTTTTTTCAAACGAACCCATATGTTTTGTGTGTGTGTCTGCGTGTTAAATGCACAAACAAAATATTGGAAACCTCCGGAAATTTTACCCCATGTTTCAACATATTGTTTTTAAAGGCATTTAACCCCAAATAATATTTAAGACCCAAAAAAAATCCTTGGGACACATTTTGGCCCACAACGTGTTCTGCGTTTGTCTGAAAATCAGGCACCGCCAATCCCAATTCCAATCGGTCATCATTATGTTCCCCCTTCAAATTGCCATTTTCAGGTAAACACAATTTTTCAGACACACCAAAATACCGCATCTTGATTTTATAGTAAGCATATCCCCGTTAAATACCCAATAAATCCCATTAAAACACAATTTTGATGGTTAAACCATGAAACCCTGTAAACCACCATAAAATCACAATGGTTCCCAGCTAAATCCTATAAACATGTTTCCAGTTAAATCCCATAAGCCCACCATTTTTCCCGGTGATCAAAACGCTTGGTTCCATCAAGGTTCCGCCCGGCGCCGGAGCCGGAGCCACACATACGGCCACGGCGGCCATGGCGGCCATGGCGGCAGCGGCCACGGCAGCCACTCGAGGCGCTCGAGGAGCCAGGTGGTATTTTTCGATGGGATTTAACAACATGGAAATATATGGAAATAGTGAATGATGGGGGTTACATGTACCATCAAAAATTGTGTTTCACTTGTTTTTTTTCGAAATACGTATTTATATAACGGAGGCATAGGCGGATATACAAGAAACAATCTGTCTATGGGTGTGTCTGAAACTGGGGGAGGATTTTGGGGTTACCTATTTCCAGACAATTCGCCATAGATTTCGATGTTTTTAGCGGGGGCGTATGTTGCAGGAATAGTTGTTGTTTGTTGCCGAAAGAACCTCAAAAAACATGTTTGTGCGCAAGGCTGGTTCTGCCCATGATATGTCGAGTCAAGCATTCATGTGTTTTGAGTTTTGGAGATAATATAGGTAAATAATATATAATAATCATAATAATAATAGCCATAATAATAATATCGTAATAATAAATATATAATGATAAATAATGATAATAATAAAATAGATAATAACAGTGATGAAATCAAATGATAATGATAAATATAAATAATAATAAGTAATAATAATTATCAAAATAATCAAAATAAATAGTAATTATAATAGCAATAGAAAAATAATGATACTAACCAAATAATGATCGTAAACATAACAAAAATAGAGTAATAGTTTCAAGTATGATAATAAAAATTAATAATAATCATGATAACAATAAATAGTAATAAACAAAAACAGATAGTCAACATAATAATAAATCATATCAAAAAAATAATAAATAAACATAACATACAAATAATACATAATAATAACAACAGATATTCAAACTAATAAAAATAAATGAAACATTCAGTATAATAAATATAAATAATAATAACAATAATAATAAATGATGAAAATAAAAATAACAAATAATGAACAGAATAATAGTAGTAAATGATAAACACACAATAAATGCAAAACAATAATAAATAGAACATGTATACAATAAAAAAAAAAAACATGATAATAATCAACCTAAACAAGACCATTTTTGCAATCATAATGTTCGAATGCCATTTTTCTAAAGAAACGAACGCATGTTCCATGTCCATCTCCATGGTTTAACCTTGGCCAAACAGAGAAGAAATGATAGCAGATCCTGCGTGGTCTTCCATGTGAGTTTCCTTCAGGAGTCGTCGGCGTGGAAGGTGAAGCCTTGACTCCGGTGGAAACAGTTGAAAAAACGGCAGCAGTTAGTGAAAGGCATGTTTTTGTTGATCACCTTACATCGCCCTGTGCCTTGACTATTTCTGATGATTTTACATTGTTTCCATATGTTTGTCAGTGAAAAATATGTTGCCGAATGACATGTATATATTGTCGGTGATGTTTCATGTGAATTGTTTTAAACCCCCATATTTTAACCCTTGTCCGCAGAACAACGTCATGCCCACATGTTTGCCTGCTGATCCCAAAATGCAAACCCCACCACGCAGGGGCGCATTTCAATAAGTTGATATATATAATATATATATATATATAATATGTATATATATATATATATTTGCAATTTATTTCTTCAAAAATTGGTTGACTCTGTGCAGTGTCAAACTCCTCTGATTTATCTTTGGTGGCAATGCCGGTGTTTGTGAGATTCACCTCTTTGGGACTGCCACTGATTGTTTGTGCTTACTTATTATCCAAGTATCTGGGAGTCTGGTAAATTTGCCCATTCGACTTCAAATTCATAGCCATGGTGTTCAATAGCCAAGCATGGTGACTCAGTGACAAGACATGGCAGTTTTGACATGGCCAGCCAACAATTCAATTGATGAATTTGTTTTTCAGCTTCGTTTTTGCCCAGGATCACCCAGTCCCAAGTGTAAAGATTCTTCATTTTGGGTTTCAACAATTCTTCTTCACTGAGTTTCCCGAACATCTGAGTTTAGTCCCTCAGCCCCTATACGCATTTGGTGAAACCCACGTCGAACTACACCATGTCGAACCCGGGGGTGTCCGAATGCCTGACAGCGCTGCCCGCAGGGGCCCCGATTCGCATAGATTTGTTGGGGAAAGATTTGATGGATCTGGGAAAATTTCAAATTTCAATAATGCGCTTAAAACAATGCCATAAACCACCTGTTTGGGAATGGTAAAAATACCACCTATAAAAATGGTGATTTTGGGCATGGTTTATAGTTATTTTACCAACATTAATTCATGATGGATGATGTGGGGGTACCCTCGGAGGAAATCTCCATCAATTTTTAGATCTTGAGATTTGAGATTTGGTCCAATGCCGTTTCCAACAAGGCCCTCTTTGGCGACATCCAGTCGCTTCTGATTCGAGTCATCAATCTGTGTAAATTTTAACGACCTCACTGCGACCTCACTGGAATCATGTTTAGTAAGGGGAATCATCCCCAAATGACCTTAATTCAGGTTAGTGAAATATTATAATTTACCCAGATCAATCTTGTTTTTATTTTATTTATACGTTCATGATCAGCGTTGTTATCATCATACTTTGATAGGACCTTGGGGCGGAAGTCAGAGGATATTACTGGATCCTTTACTGGTTTTCCTATTGGAAGGTGCCGGAGAAACAGGTTGTTGAAAGACTTGAACAGAAAAACGCTTCCATGTGATTCACTCTACGTATCTATACATATATCTATACATTGTATTCATCAAGCGCCAACTTTGACATATGATGTGTGCTTGCATGATTGTGTGTATCTACTAGTTGGATCATATGAATGTTGAAATTGTGTATATCATTACATCCCATTCTTATTCACATATTATCTCCAATAAAAAACAATAAACATCCACAAACGTCCCGGGATCTAAAACCGCGCGAGCATTTCAGGACGCTTCAACTTGACACATGCACAATTCACTGCAATTTTCAATGAACAATAAATGTTTCTCATGTCTGGCAAAGCCAGAGTTCGGTCCCAAAAAACGGATTCAAGCTCATCATATGTTCGTCAACATGCTGTAAATACCACAGTTTCAAAAGTGGACATTTAGTGTTTTCAGCATCTTCAGCACACAAAATGCATTTTTTTGAAGATCGCTGGTCGGTTTAGATTTTGCGAAGCATTTCCCCTTTTTTCCAACAGGTTTTGGGCTGTGTATTGCCAACATCGCAACCACATCATTGAAACTATAGTACTAACACCGACCCCTAGGTAACTTTTAACCTCCACCCACCACCCCCCTTGGTAGCCTCAAGAGCATGTCACAAGTTCCTTGAACAAGTTCAGATCGAGCATCAAGAGAACGTCCACTAGCGTAGCATGACGTGTGTATGTAAGTGCAATTGAACGTCCACTAGCGGTGACAGGTGTGTGCGTGTGTGTGCGTGTGCGTGAAACATCTGAACAGATGTAAAACTTCTAGCAGCGGACTTGGACGTATTATATTATATTATATTGATATTTTCTCGGAAAGTCTTGTAATTATTCGTCAAAAAAGAGAGGATCGTAAACGCAATTCTCAAGTGATGGTTTTCTTTTTATGGTAAAAACATCCCAAACTATCATTTGAGCTCAAGTTGATGTTCTGGGCAGTGAATCTCATTCCATCCACTGCCCAACGAAGACGGTGGTTTGAGATTGTGATATCGGGAATGATCATCCCGACGTACCTGCAAAGCATCTCGATTTCTGGACATGGGACGTGGCTAACCTAAGAACCACAACACCGATTTATTCATTTGGTTTTGACGGACATGGCGGAGGGCTAAGCCGAGAACCCTGCTCTACAGTTTTTCAAGGTCATCAAATTTGTCAAGTTTGCAACGTTTTTCGAGTTTACATTGCTCCTGGAGGTCTACCTAGGATCGATATTCGTGTTTGGTTGCACGTTTTGGGACTCATTCCCAATGGATCACTTCAATGATCCAGTTCTCTTCTAGTGCGCGCAAGTGCAAGAGAACGTCCACTAGCGTGGCTTGACATGTGTGTGTGTGTGATTGCGTGCGCAAGTGCGATTGAACGTTATTAGCCTACCCCACCCCACTCCACATTGCAAAACGCAAAAAACCCAAGAATGCTTGTACGGCTTCAAAGCCGTAGGCATAAACTTCCGTAAAGATCATAAACATTAACATTATTGATTATCTCCCACTATCCCCCATAAACACTTTACCATTAAATTGTTTTGTTTTTTTATTCCGCCGAGAAACCGAGGCAGATGCCTTGGGAAAGCCAGTCCTGCAGACTGAAAGCCTCTCGGTGATGGAAACTTATGGGGAGATTTCCGCAAAAAAAATCCAAGTCATTAGACCATTTTAGTATTGAAATCCATGGTGACTTGGGGATCCTCCAATTTAGAAAACCTCTATGGTGAACTTATGGAAAACAAGGGAATAAACTGTTGGAAAAAAACATAGGGAAAAAAATGGGAAACTAGCAATAGGGATGTGAGAGAATGGAGATAGGATGAGATTTTAGCCGTTTTAATCGGAAATTAGTAAATTTGAACCATGATTTATTAGGGGTTGAACCATGAACAATATGGGGTTAGAATTGATAAATGATGGTTGGCAGATGATTTGTTGTGAGGGCTTGATAGGGTTTACACTACCCTTTATATTAGTTGGGGATAGTTGGAGTTTGTCGTAATCCATGAACTGGGAATCCAGTTCTTAACCAACCAATGTAAATGGAAGGTCGCGACGTCAATGGAATGATGGGAACTGGATTGGGGGTAAGTATCCACAATTGCCGATTTTTTCGGGTTGGTGATGTTTTCAATTTGTCCAGATTGATATAGAAAGTTGAGTGTTGTGGATGCCTGAAATCGACACATCAACGCAGTGTCAAATGCATGGTGAGATGCGAATTCCAAGTTGGATACTTAAAATGCAGGCAGGTAAGATTCGTATATACATAATTATACATATATGCCATCAGGAAAAGTGTTCATGGTCATCAATTCATTTCATATCAGGGAAATGTTAATATACGGTGTTTCCGGGGCCGTGCAGGGATGATCATGTTTTTGTGCCCTGATTACAGTCTGTCAGTTGTTCCTGCAGGACCAGCCGGTTCTTGTTGATCCAATCTCCAATTTTGTGTGGTGTAATAGTGTGATTCACTTTTTTTTGCCACGTCTGCTGTTAAGATTGCTCCAATCTCCAAATGCCAGCCATAAGGGGAGTAAAGTTTTGGTGATCCCTCGTTTACCTATTTTCATTGAAACTTGTTTTCCTCTCTGTGGGTTGTTATATTTTATGGTGCTAAAAACTCTACTGTTTTTCGGCACAGGCAAGATGTGGGTCGATGACATATCGGCCGAGTGCAGATTATTGGTGTCTGGGCATGGAAGCGTATTCATACATAGAGGTTTGATCAGTGGGCAGTTCAAGTCTGACATTGCCACAGGATTCTCAGCAGCAAAACGGGACTGATCATGTTTCAGCAGAATCAGTTGGCAATGACGTGGTTAGTAACCCTGAAGCCTTGTTACCCCCAAATTGTGTGACCTTCGAATGCAATGGAATTAAATGGACTCATAAAATAGTTTTCGAATGGTTAGACAATACAGAAATGATTCAGAAGTGGAACCTTTTCTTTAAACCTTTTGACTACCAGATGTTTATCATGTGAAACAAGAGTTGATCATCCCATTAGGCTTCAGCAGATCTAAGCAGCCAAAGTTTTGAGTTTTTGTGCTCAATCTGATTGGCCATTGGCCATGTTTTTTGCCATGTATCAAACATGGAATTGTGATGAATTCTGGGGTTTTCCTATGGTTTCCCTATGGTTTTCCCAACATCTTCAGAGATGGCTCGGCCATCGAGGTCTATACGACGCCGGATCCAAAGGTGGAGATTATTGCAGTGGCTTTCACCCAGCTGACGCTGCGGGATTTCGCCGGTTTTGAAGCGATTTTCGTAGGGAAAATCAGGTGAATTTCTCAGAATTTGGCATTTAGATCATGGGAATTTGGGGTATAATTATATTGTAATTATATACATATATATATATATTAAATATAAATATATATATATAGGGTATAGTACAAGTACCATTTGTTTTCAGACCAGGCCAATTTTGAACAGAGCTGGACTTGAGCAGCAAGAAACTGGACTTGAGCTACCAGACAAGCTAATCTGAAGTTGTTTCCATGTATTGCTTCGTTATAGATACACAGGTTTGGACACCACCTGTTCTGGCAGCTGGTCTTTTGCTCAAGAAACCTTTCGAACGACATTTCTGCGCCCAGATGGGATGCGAATCTTGGTGTGACTGTCTGAGAGATGGGTCATACTATTCAACATCCAAACATGCATATCCAAAAATATTGTATAATACATAAGTATATCTTTATATTCATAACAGATGAACATCAATCATCATGTTGTTACACATTTTATACCATTTTACACTCTCAAAATATTTGAATCTTATTTTATACAGTAGTGGGAAATCAATCCGCATTTCCTTTGTTTTTTTGTTTTCCCTAGTCGTCAGTCCGGCTTTCTTGCTCCTTGACCCAGGACAGCGAGGGCTTTCTGGTGCGTACTGCAGAGCCTGGTGACGAGTCTGCGACCTTTGGCCATGGTCGAGTGGATGATCATGATGATCACCATATTGGGCACCGGATTTTGGGGATGATTTACCCTCCAGTAAATTAACATAGACCCTGGCAGATACTGTAGGGGATGGAAGATATTGGAAGATTAGTTTCCATTAAAAATGACAAAAATGGGCCATTTTCAATAGCAAACTGTTAGTCATTACCATAGGGTAACTATGAAAAATGGGGACGTCATGGGATCATCATGGTGATGTTTTTTAGCAAAATCAATCTATAGTTGAATTGGATTCACCGATTTTTTTGGGGGGGAATGGACGTAACGGCATAATCAATCCATGTTCATAACATATAGATTAACCAATGATGTTTGCCATTTTTTGACCATGGTACATCTATGAGAATCCTTCTCAGTTGGCCCATTAAGAAATTGTAAAATATGGTTAAAGTTAAAGCACTATAATTATGGGTGAAGATGATTCTTAATGGGTACAGCGCATGTGAGTGTGTGCAGCTGCATGGATATGGAATAATGACTTATATAAGCAACTTACTAATTGGACGATGGTTAGGCATGGGGAACTGTCCGAGTAACTCGCCAAAACATAGATCAACAAATTGGTTCTTTCTGCTCTGGGAATTCTAATAAGTTATTGCATGTTATTGCCTAGATCCAGGGGCAAGCAATGGCAACCAATTTATTCCGTCCATATGGCAAACTTGGAACTCTGATAAAGTTAGACAACTACAATGTGAGGCCCCCCAGTTATAAGTGGGTTTATAAGCCCCAGTAACTATAGTTGTAAGTACCATAAACCATAGTTATTGAAGTTATAAACCAACTTAGCTAACTATAGGGCACCACCTTGTATGATAACATGCAAGTTTTGCTGCGATGGCCGGGCCTAAGCTGGCGTCTACGAACCACTGCAGTTTATGCTCAGTTTATGGCCTACGCCGAGGATCCATTTGGTCTTGAAAGCTTCGTATTCCGTGCTTTTGCGCGGCGTCTACGAAGATCACGTCAGCAGCTGAAAGTGTTGTTTTTTTTGGCAAGGGAAGGTGTTTCAGTATGTTTCCTGGTTGGTGGTTTGGAACATGAATGGATTATTTTTCCATTCAGTTGGGAATTTCATCATCCATTTGACTTTCACTCCATCATTTTTCAGAGGGGTAGGGTTGCAACCACCAACCAGTTTCAGTCAATAGTCAAATGATGTGAAATGGTTGTTTGGGCGGTGCTGCGGGCCACTTTTTACAAGCGGGTTTCAACGGTTGATCAAGTCAAACCACCAATCAGGCATTCTCCCCAAGGGGAACTCCACTAATCAGCTAGTTTGTAAGAGCACTAGCCAATAACTCACAGCTCCATCAGCCGCAATTTCCTAAAAACATCTAAAAAGAGGTTTAACAAAACAGCAGAAACCGAGCACAAACCGAGCATAACTGAGGTGTTGGATGCATTTCTGCCCCATATCATCCACTGTGAAGCCGAGCTATTCAGCTCTCAACAGTTCTTTGTGGTGATGCATCAGCCTTCCAACAGCATCGTGGCCTGTGGTGGCTGGTCGCAGGAGAGGGTTGGAACCAAAGAGACCACAGAGGGCCTAGGACATCTGCGACAGTTTGCCGTGCACCCGCAGTGGGCTGGGAAGGGCCTGGGCAAACGGCTCTTTGATGCTTGGTGCTGAGCTAAGTTCCTGAAATCGATGAGATGGAACCATCGAAGTGGAGTTGGAAGATGTTTTTAAGATTTAAGATCTTACTATAATCGATATTGCTGGCTTGTCAGTTGGCTCTTGCGAAGCCAAGGAAGCCTGTCAAAGACAAGGAAAGGAGATGAATGTTTCTTGGTCTTGAGCTTCAGGTCGTGTTTCGTTTTTCTGTCGATGTCGAACTGTTGGATGGGGCATGGTCCATATGGGCAAAAAAAGACATGACAAAATCCATGAACCTGAACGGCACCATCGAAATGGTTGGGCGCCAGGAGATAAAATGTCAACATGGACCAAGTCGACCAGCACAGTAAAAATTGCATTGACAATATGTGAAAATCATAGAATATGATTCTGAAGATGTTGTTTTGCATAGCTACAGTAGCATGTGACCTATAAGAAATAATGATTGACCATGAATTAGGCCTGGCCCATAGTGTTGAGGATAGAATCCTCTCTGAAGGATGAGGCGAAACGCTGGTTACATCACCAATTTTCTTATGGAAATCTCAAGTTTTCTGTTCAGATTCCAGAATATTCCAGCAACTTGGCTATTTTGGGATAGGATTGATGTTCTAAAAAAAATATATTTACAGTATATGATCTTATATGGGAGACCCCAAACATCTCTGTAGAGTTGCCACTTGATCTCTCCATTTTCGGGGCTGAGGTGACAGACTTTGAGTGTTGCTCATCACTGCTGGCTGAAGGCTTCTATCGACGTTTGGGGCTGCAGACCATTGGGGACAAGGTGGAACCGGCTCCTCGAGACCACACTGTTGTGATACTGTTGTTTCTTTCAGTAGAAGATCTTTCAGTAGAATAAATAGTGATATAAAGATTAAAAAAGTAAGTATGTGTTTGCTCTAGCTACCCTTTGAGACCATCTTCGGGGTGATTTCTTGGACTTGAATCCATTGAAACGGCTTGAAACAGCCGCAAAGGAAGGTATATTTTGTTTGCAATAGGCTTTGATATCAGTTGAACGTTGATATATCAATTCTGTTGTGATCCAGCAGTGTCCTGTTGCTCCAAGCATGTTGCAGCACTCCAAGTGCCGCGTAGGAGGTTTATGTGAAGGATGGAATCCCACCCATCCCCTGCAGCTTGACTCTGGGAATCCTGGGAATCGGCCTGGTGAGGATCATAGTTCTGGGGAAAAAATGGCTTACAGATCTCTGGAGATGTGAAAAACCCATTAGAGTGATCATTAGAGTGATCAACAAGATTAGCCAATTCTTTATCATAGATAAATCATCCATGAAGAATTGTCCATAGCTACAGTGAGGCCCCCCAGTGATGTGAACGTTGGTTTAGATGCGCCCCAGTAACTAGTTCGTTATAAGTACCATAAACCATAGTTATTGGAGTGATCAACAAGATTGGCCAATTGTTTATCAGTATCATGGATTTTCGGGGATACAGTGTAAGTTGGAAACTACTCGTAGTTTCCAAATGTTTCCAATATCCAGGTCGACCAATGCGGCATTTAGTGTTAGTATCGTTTAGTATCTTGTGGAAGAGGCACTTTGCCAAGTCGTCAGCATGTAGCACTACGACGCGCTACAATGCACTAGAAATATTCGACTCAAGCTGACTTCTGGTTTCCCTTTGTTCAAGTGTAGTCACTGCCAGCATGCTATCGCAAAAGCAATGATAGAACACATCTTGGCAAGGCGGAAAGAAGGCAACCTAAGGCAACCTACACCCTTCTCGCGTCAGCACTTCCAAAGATGGCTACATAAAGAGCTGCGAGCCAGGAAACTCCTTTCAACAAATCATATCAAATCATAGCAAAGCCTGCTCTTCTGCCAGGTTTGTGTGAACCAGCTACAACTCTAATCAGATTAGCGACATACCGTATGATGCTATGATGCAGCAGTGAAATCCAATGAAATTGCAGCTGGGACCCGCACCGCCGTAGGCAAGCTTATGAAGACCAGCCTGACATCTTGCTGAATCTGAGATACACTGAGCACATGAATTTTGGAGACTGATCTCTGGTGGATCAAACCTCAGGGATAGTAGATCAAGCCCGAAAAGCATGAACTGTGTCAGAAAAACTGACTTGGTTTTGACCTATTTTGATTACAGATTGGTGGTTAGTAGCCACAAGTGGGTCGTGTATCGCATTAACAGTTTCATGTAGCCAACAAAAGTTGAGATCAGAGATCAAACTGTTGCATTGATCCATCCACTGACGATCGATTTGCAGATGCACAGCACAAGGCTAGCATCGTCCCTGTCGCGGTTTGCCACCTGCCGCCGCCCCGCAAGAAGCAGAGTGGCTGGTTGTAGGTGGCTGGCCCAATGTACAGACAACTGGCACCATCAGTTCCCAGCGATCAAAACTGTGGAGGCGGTTAAGACTGCTTCCAGGCCGTGAAGGGTCGTCATTCTTATGGGTCAAGTAATGTGTTGACCCCATGTAACTCCAACATTCAAACCATCCACAAAATCACAATTGTTATGGGTGCTATAGCAGTGCTAGGTGCTGTGTTTACCCCTTCATGGGGATCCTGGTGAAATCCTGGTGAAATCCTGGTGAAATCGATCTCAAATCGATCTCGCGCCTAGGTCGTGAAGGGTGAGGTTCATGGTCAAGAGGACAGCTGATCTGTGGCCATCATGGCAATTTCGATCATTTCATGTGGATTTTACTGGGGATATCCTGGATCGTTCAATCATGTTCAATCCAACCGTTTTTTTGCATGTGTTTTGACATGGGAAATCATGTTTTTCCCAACAATTTACTAAAACCAGCCTTAAAAGATGTGGTTTTTGGTATGTAAGCACAGCCATGTTTTGATGACTGTTAAGGGGTATCCCATGTTGGCAGAAACTGAAACAAATCAGATGCTTGTTCTGTCTATGTCTAGGGAAAAAAAACGGGATGCACCTAGAGTCTCACTCTATCCCTGCAATTTCTAAGCATTGGAACTTGACCGAAACATGTTCCTAGTACCTATATAGGTACAACTATGCATACGATGCATGAGCGTCATTGTTGAAGTTGAAGAAATATGTGGTTTGTTCTACTCTGAGGGATCCTGGATGTTCAGAAAGTCCCATATGACACATATCCATATGGTTATTTCATGCTGTTTCTACCGGAGAGCCGTTCCTTTGCAAGACGTATCCCCATTTTGGCTGGTGACGTGAAATCACAGGAATTTCAGGATTCAAAATCGGAGTATATGGGTACCCTCTGGTAATTTAACATAGCTATTGAAAATGGCCATTTATAGTGGATTTTCCCATTTAAAATGGTGATTTGTCCAGAGTTATGTTAGTTTACCAGAGGGTATGTCTTTTTTGTGATCTATGTTTGTTGGCAAAAAGAGTATCCCAAAATCCCAATGCTTCATTCATGTCATCATCATGTTCCCTCTTGTATACAATAGCCTATAACCATAAATTCGGAGAGTTCATGTAATCACCGAATACATGGTTGATTGGTCAAACCCAAATGTGTAATAGTTAAATTACATGTTTTTGTTGCTTGAATCCCAATGTCCGAATGGTTTGTACTCTTTGAGGCTTAGGGTATATTATTAATAAATATATATATATTGATTTAATAACATATAGTAACATATATATATATATAGTAATATATATATAATAATATATATTATTAACTATTTTTATAATATTATTATTATATTATATACTGTGTACATGTATTCCCATTTGGTGATGTTCACCCCACAGCCACAGATCGCCCATCCCAGCAGTTAGGGGGTGCCAGCTCGTGTGCACTCTGAATGCTTCACGGGGGATGTGCTCGCCTCCAAACGTTGGGCGGCTCAGCTAAGGGCTGTGTCTATCCAACGTTAGGATACATGGATGTGGGTCAAAATGGAAGACCTAGGGGACCACAGATGGAAATGTCTAGTTTAGTATTCACCATCCAATTATTGGGCTACCTAATTTTGACCCATACCCACATGAGGATGGCCAGTAATGGAGCGTGATGATGGGACATCCCCTATGACTTTCTTTGAAGGCTTTGTGACGTGATGTGTTTCTATGGATGGGGACATGTTCCAGAGCCATCTTTGATTACCTTTTTGGGTGCCACAAACTTGAAAGTCGAATGGGAAAATGATGATCAAAACCAAACACAAAACTAGATGGTAATAAAATGTGTTTCAAATAAGACATGTGCCAAACTGATTTGCCAAAAAACAATTGACAGTTTCACAACACTCACCAAATGTGCAGGTCCTGCGGCGCCCAATTTTGACAACAATTTGCCAACACAGCAACGAAGATGGGATGTTTTCACACGCGCGCGCACACATATTTTTCATGTTTGGCCTGAAGCCTGCACGCAAGGAATAAAGGCAAACCACAAAATCCATCAAAATCCTGACACCTCTTGCAGGTCACTTGCTTGATTTGCAGCAAAATTGGCACATGGTCTTCATCCAATTTTGCAGGGTTTTCCCGATGATATTCCTTTCAACAAGTCGGTCAAGGTTTGAAAAGGTTGAAGCGTTTTTGAGGAAAAAGCGAGACTCGGTGACAGACAGGACTGGTGGTTTCATTTTTGTTTACCATGTCCATTTTGATTCACAATAAAGGCATGAGAAAATCACAGGAATCCAAGAAAAACAGTAGTGGGTTCAGAGATCATCCTGATCAACCTGAAGCCCAGTAGATGTCCGATGTCATCCACAGAACCCATCTACTCCGTGGGGTGTTTTTCTGAAATGTATAAGGGTCCCCCCAAAACAGGCGAGTTTATTCGTAGGGCTGGATTGCTACATGTACATATTGGAAGGTCAATGCCCTTCTTGGATCCATCCATTCTCCCTGTCCCTAACCATTGAAGTCCCCAAATCTATGTCCATTTAATCATTTATATAGATGTTCCCTGGTGAAATAATAACTGATTATTATAACAAGTCGACTATAAACCCAACCATCATTCGGAGATTGGGGGTTATGACCCAATTACGAAGCTGCGATCCTAACTTCCAGGATAATTCAAGTATACATTTTAAAGAATCTCATATATTATATAATTCCACCATCCCGCTAATATTAAACACCCCATTAATACGTGTTCCAAATATGTGCAAATCTCCCGATCTCCCACCATGATCTCTAGGGACACTTTAGTTTTAGGGGAAGGGATTTTTATGTAGAGGTGATATCACCCTGCGGATCCATTCCAGATCTACTCCCGCCGCAGGTTGTGACTGCGGCCAGCAGCTTCATAAATTCATGCGGGTGATGAACGATGTGCCAGGAAGACCCAGCAACGATGGCCCTCTTTGAACAGCCGGGTAAGAATGAAACTGTGAAGTGATGATTGAATTTGGAGAAATGACCTCCAAGTGGATAAACATAATCTATGTTTGACTGGAGGTTATATATATATATACATACATACACACATACATACGTTTAAGCTGGTGCACTATCTACCGGGACATCTTTACTTGCGAATACCTGGGACATGAATCAAGCAACAAGGCTGGGAGCTCAGGGATTTTTCATAACTCATATCCGTCGGGAGAGCCAAGGCAGCCAAGGTGCCATGAAGATCAAGAGATATTTTTTAGTTGTAACATGTTGTAACCATTGCAGCCTCATACTATGTGATCTATGAGATACAAGATGGGTTTCTAATACCAGTAGAACCAAGAACCTATGAAATACAAAATGTCGGGTTTTAGGTCACTGCGGATGGAAGTTCCATGAAAACTAGTGATTGGCTCTGATCCAGTAACGCTGAGGGTTTCCTTGTTGATGCCAACTTTGAAGCAGATGCCAAGGGTTTATGGATAGGGCTCCAAAAAGTCACCAAAAAACAGAACTTTTTGTCGAAGGGCGGATCTTCTCCATCGACCATTTGTGTTTCGGACACCGAAATTGGGGCTCATTGAATCTTAATGAGATGCCTATAATTTGGATCCTGTTGGGTTTCAACATTGGAAGATAGCTTTCTGAAAGGACATTGGAAATGGGCTTGTGCAATGTAACCCGAAATCCTTCAGTTTAGATCATAATTATTTAATTATTCATAGCTCTCTGCACTAAACCCTGATCAAATGTCCATAAATGGGGGCATCACCATGTTTGGATACACCAACATGGATGTACATATGTTCCACAAATATGGATCACAGTGCCTGGAGGTGTGTGTGTGTGTGTCGACGCAGCCATCACTTCGTGCAGCTCACTCTCAAGTGTCCGCATTCTGGTATGTGTCATTAATATTTATATAGTAACTTGAAATATGAATCACAAAAAGCATCGGTCCTTAAGATCTTAAATTTGTATAAATGTCTGGCATGACTGGAAATCGAACAGAGGCCCTTCGCCATTTTGCTCTACATCAAGGGGCAAGAGGGGCCGGGCAACTCAGAACTCAGCTAGTGATTTGGGTGCGTCCTGTCACATGAGGATACTATGGGATCAGAGTAAATTTTCTCCGTGCCGGAATTGAGCGTAACTAAGGTGGTAAATTTTATCTAAAGCTAAAAAAAAATGGTAAAAAAAATCCAACTTTTTGATGGGAATGCAACTTTTGATGGTTTTTTTTGTGATTGATACAGTACCTTTGGAACTTGGTGTGCTCCATGTTCACACAAACCCATTTGAACATGGACCTGTGGAATGAAGGTGTTGGCCAATCACTGCCATGCACATTTGCCCCCCTTTTCGGCTTGCAGCTACGATTTCTACCCCTCCTGATAGTTCAGGTATGCTGAATATTTTGAGATATTTTGAGGTTTAGTGCCTCTCCTTTGTTACGCATGCCAAGTTTTGACTTTGTAGGGACATTTGATCAGGGTCCACTGTCATAGGGCATATAGATGTTCATGGTGTTCAAGATCGCAAAGTCTTAGATCTTGCTTTTTGGTACCAACCGGATTCATATGTTTCTCAAATTGCCGATGTCAAACCTGTCGCCTGCATTGTGACTAATCAGCAAAACTATTGCGGGTGAATGTTGGCCAACCATTATATATATATATATATATATTATATCCTTCCTTGTAGCACCGGCATGGTACCATGTGGCTGTTTCTCAAAATTGGTGTCTCTGCATCCCCAAATCGCTCCTGCATTTTTTTTAGAAAGAAGCTCGTAGTTCATATAAAATGCATTGTTTTACCATAGTTTTTACCATAAAAGGTACTCAAAATAGTCTTACCATAGTTTTACCATAGTTTTACCATAGTTTTACCATAGTTTTACCATAGTTTTACCATAGTTTTACCATGGCAATGTTTCAAAATCCTAAATCAATGGAGCTTCAAAATTGGGAACGTCTACAGGCGAGGCATCGGGCTCTTGGCCAAGATCCGTTGGGGGCCCCCGATGCATGCGGCAACAAAATGGGTCAAAAACATTTGGAAAAGCCCTGCTTAGCGTTGTATAGATGTAGACTGATGTAGACTGATATAGACTGATATAGACTGATATAGACTGATATAGACTGATATAGACTGATATGAATATAGTTTATCCCGATATGTATCCTTATTAATATTAATATAGATTAATATAGATATACAGTAAGTTCAATGATCATCCTGTCAGATGATCCGGGATATGTGGGTCGCTGGAGGATCCTATGGAAACTGGATGCACTGGTAATCCAGCCTGGTAATGGAAAATTCCGAACAGGAACACCATCTAGAAATAGATGAACATAGATGAAAATAGATGAACATAGGAAAATAGCTGATTAATTCATGCCGATAATAACCTATTGCATCCTATCGCCATTTGATTGCAGGGTATGGGAAAGGGATGGAGAAGGCGCCTCCACATTCTGGGCCAACACTTTTTGGATCTCCGGTGGTTTCCACAGATGCCCGAAATGCCGAGACCGAGGTGCCTACCAGTTGCAAGATCAAGGTCATGATACGGTGGATGCCAATTTGAAGCTAGGCTTGCCTGCAGCTTGGTGAAGATGTTGAGCTGTTGGGAGGTTGGGATCGCCATTGGCGAATGATGTGAGCTCATCATCTTCTCGGGTTGACATCCTGGTACCTGGATTTAAGATGATTTAAGCATGTTTTGCAACCAGACACCCCAAGCAACAGAGACCATGTGGTACAATGTGAGGCCCCCCAGTTATAAGTTGGTTTATAAGCCCCAGTAACTATAGTTACAAGTACCATAAACCATAGTTATTGGAGTTATAAACCAACTTAGCTATCTTGGGGGCCTCACATTGTATGCATATTGTGTTTCCCTAAAAATATAAAACACCATGACCGTTGACCCCAGCTGTTAGCCTGATGGGACTCTGGCGCTTGAAGCTAAACAATCCCAGATGCTGATTAGAACTACACCCTAAAACCTGGTCAGGCACAAAAAGAGGATCAAAAAGGACCATTAAAAAAACAATATACATACATATATATTATATATATAAGGCCTAAGTTAACCCAAACACAGGTTCTCAACTCAGCGTGTGACTTAACTAGCCGACATCGAAGATCAGAACTCATTGTTTCAAACAGGTGCCATGGTGCCATGATGTACTGGAAATTTGTTGGCCAAAAGCATTGTGCTTTGATCTGCGGCTCCTTACAATCCACTTATTTTTATGGCTACACTCAGTGACCACTTGATGTTTGGAGATGTTTGATCAACCAATGTGACTAGTGGAAGAATCCTCCAAGTTTTTTCGGAGCCCCAAAGGGCCAACAACGATTCACACGCCCAGGTCGACATTCGAAGCTACGGGGACGCGCTCTTCGTCCTTCGCGACCTCGGGTTGGGGAATCCCATGGGATTTTGTGTCAAGAAATTACCAAACTTTCAGACCCAGATCACATTGAGTTGGTTAATGTTGGTTATATTTAATGTATTATATATGTATAGTATGTATAATATATATATATATTCAATCAACATCCATTTATTGGATCCCATCAAGTACTTTCCAAAGATAGACAGGAAGCCACATTTGATCAACTTGGAGACTGAGAGTCCAAGCAGATTAGAGAACAAGTTCGACATGAGTATGGTTCATAATATATATATATATATTGTGGTACTACATGTAATATATATATATATATTATTATTATATGTATGTGTATATGTTTTGCAATATATTTCATATAGGCAATCTAATATAAATATATCTATATGCACATATTATATAGATAGATAATTACATGTTGGAAATCAAGGCCAAATATGTGACCCCTTTCAACGATGTTCCATGAAATGACAACGATACCTGGTTTGTCCCCCGCTAAGAATCCTTTCATGTCATTGTCCTCGACTGCTTGCTGGTGGGTGAAGAACTAGTTGAGAGATGTTGATAGACCAAAATACTTGATGATTATCGGTGGTATTACTTGATGTTTCTTTGGATTATCTATTACGTACCCATATCTTATATTATAGGAACCCCAATCAACATACCACTCTAGTGGAATGACAGATGTTCTTCACACTATTGAATAAATCGAAGCTGATCCAGGAAACTGCCGAAAAATCCTAGAGAGTTTTTCCATGTTTTCCCCCTGGTCAGGGTGAAGTCAGTATCCCTCTACACCAACAATCCGGACAAGATGTCTGCACTGCAGTCCATCACGAAAGAGGCTGGAGACGGAAAAATTGGTAGAAGTCTCGTGGTTTGCCACAAAATAATTCGACATTTCTGGGCTGAACTTGTAACCAGATCACTGTGGGTTTGGAGTTATGCCAAAAAGAATATCACCTGTGTGATCCCTGAACTATGGATGTTGGTCCTTCATGGTCGTTTCTGGAATGTTGCAGCAACCCCCAAGAGATGGAGAAGGAATTCGCCATGATTTTACAAGCGTGTGACTTTTCTATACATATATATATATATTATATATATACACATATTTAGGGGGGTACTATCCATATTCTTCAGAATCATGATGTCTGGCTATGTGGAGCCATAACTGATACAATTTCTTTATGTTGCTGATTGGCTGTGCTTTTTGCCATAGATTGGAGTGCCAGAATCGGATGAATCTTCTGGGAAATCCATCTGGAAGGTCCCTGTAGACGTCGGATTCATCCCAGCAGGTTGTAGCTATGCCATCTGTGCCCTGTGAACGGAACATTGGCTATTTGAAGACCAAGAAAGACAGGCGTGCAAACAGCGCGAGCTGTTTAGGGTTTAGGGCCATTCATAGTTTAAACTTTATATAAAGGGGGGGAAATATGAAAAATGGAATAGAATGGAATAGATAACCCATCACATTTGGGAATACTCATGAATAACCTTTTTGAGATAGACCCATGTGGATCTTGCAAACGAACAGGATAAATTTATATAGGACATAGAGTATGTTCGTGGCTTTTACGTGTAAATATGATTGGCAATTTGGCAATTGGTTTTCTTTATTGTTCTTCATTAGTGAAACAATATGAACAAATGTAATGTATTTTACACATGTTCCTTACGTGTTTTTGCCGTTGGCCCTCGCTGGGAATATGACACCTATAGTGGTGTGTGTTTGTGCCCTGAGTTATCGGACATGTTTGCGACGCATCACCGTACAGCACCATGATGTGCAACATGTTCGATTTATAGAATTATTTATTTATATATATATACAATATACATACTGCACATGCTGGAGACGCAGGTGGATATGAAACCCATGAAATGTGGGTGTCTCTAAAATTGTGACATATGTATGTATGTGTATATATATATATTATAAATATACACCCCAACTAGCAACCTTGACAGGGAAAAATGGTAATAAACCATGGGATTTCAGCACTTTGGAAGGCCCAAATCCATTCATCATAGGTCGACCTCATGAGGAAAGCAGTGCTGGTGGTTCACCCCACTGGTGCAGGTTGAATCATCGAACGGTGCTCGAAACCTTCAAACTGCCTGAGCTTAGCTGCAGCCTTAGAGCTTGTGGCCTTGCAAAATGGGAGAGGCACGAGTGGAAAAAGACAGTCAGTCTGACCAGGAACTGCTTTGCAATGTGGTTCAATGTGGTTCATATCCTTTTCGAAACTGCTTAGCAATCAGTTTGCAGATTGAAAAATATGTTGGCCTTTGTTGATATGACAATTATGTGATACACTAGGAGAGTTTGGAGGTAATTACCCAATTGTCAGACAAAGACGCAACTTATCGCATTTCCATACTTCGGTACACAAGAAAATCAGCTGTAAATATAGTGTATATATATGTAAATGTGGATTTCCAATTAGCAGACTGTCAGAGGCGTAAGTAATTCAATGTCCTCTTTTGGGGGTTCCGCACTTCCATTTCATGCCATCAAACTTGTTGCATTTTGCAGGGTCCACTTACTACATCCTAATACTTGGTTGAACCTTGCGGATTTGAGGTCAGTGGCGAAGTAGCATTTGAAAGACTGGTTGGTGGTTTGGAACATTTGATGTACCCCTATCAACATCAATGGTTAATAATGGTTAATCATGGTTAATACTGGGAGAATATATTTGGTTGGTGGTTTGGAACATGGCTTTTGTGACTTTCCAGATATTGGGAATTTCATCTTCCCAACTGACTAACTCCATCATTTTTCAGAGGGGTAGGTCAACCACCAACCAGTATTTCCCAGTCATCATCCATATTTTAATGGTATTTTCCACTATAAACAATCATAAACCATCCATATCATCCATTTATAGATGGGGGTAGGTCAACCACCAAGCAGGTTTTCATGAGATCCAACGATTCCCGGAAGCTTCAGATTCAGTGAGGTCTGCCACCTTCGCAACTGCGGATTGGCATCGTCTACGCCATGTGGAACCAATACTTCGCCTGGGGTCCCTGGGGTCCCAGGACGCTTAAAAAGGAACAGCAAAAAATGGGGGCAAGAAACAGCTGGAGATTTCACCATCTAAGAATTGAAGCAACTGCCGCACCTTTGCATTGATTGTGAGCAGAGCTACGATTTCACATAGACATGACCCAAAGATACCCATTTGGGTCGTGTAGTCCATGAAGTCAAGCTGGATCAGTAATCGTTGAGCAAAGCTGAGTATGGATATGGATCAAACATGTTCAAAAGATGTTCCCCAAGAAGAAATTGGATGGTTTTTTCTATGCTTTGCCAAAAGAAAGCAGCTTTTGCTGTTTCATACAAGGTGGTGCCCCATAGTTAGCTAAGTTGGTTTATAACTCCCATAACTATGGTTTATGGTAGATATAACTATAGTTAATGGGGTTTATAAACCAACTTATAACTGGGGGGCACCATC
>Ga0126342_10004192_pt1 | contig 24420 bp, 25 predicted proteins | sample Cyp1metagenome_FD_92528 | JGI IMG/M metagenome (GOLD analysis project Ga0126342, IMG submission 92528) | Coral microbial communities from Lord Howe Island, Old Settlement Bay, Australia - Cyphastrea 1 metagenome | ecosystem: Host-associated > Invertebrates > Cnidaria > Coral ...
GATCGACCACCCAAACCAACATCCTGGCTTCTGAGCCGTTTTGCTTGGCCGCAAAATAACACACCTGCGAATGTCCACCAACAAGTCTTGAATTGGCTGGCGTACATTCAGGAACTGATTTGGTTTTCTCGCTACGGTTCAGCTAGAGCCAACCATCAGCCACGCTAAGTGGCACACTCAGGTGCTGTGTACGTCTCAAGGGTCACAGCGCATACCAAGAAACGGATTGTTTTTTTTGTTTTTCGAGGTATGTATTTGCCATTGTGTTCACGGACGTCTCCAACGAATATGCGAACGGTTTTGAAAATGTAAGCAAAGAAAGTTTGGCTTTCCTGCAGAATTATTTCTTCGATTTGGAGCGCTCCGTCTTCACACTTTTCAGCAGTATTTGCAATGGACTCAATTGGGGCGAAATTGCTGACAAACTGAATGCCTTGAGTCGCGTTTGGGGCTACCTGTACACGATCTTTGTCGCATTTTGTTTCCTCCTCAGTTTTTGTACAGTTCCATCCCGTTCTGTGGGCACATCACCAAAAACAACGTCGCAAACGAATGCATCTATGGACCGAGGCCTGTTTGCGGTGTTGAACGTGATGACTGGCATGAATCATGGCTAAAATGTGCTAAAATGTGGTGCTGTGTGATTCATCTCCATTGTGAGGGTTCCCAGGGTTACCTAGAAATTGGGATTCAGGTTTTGCCAATCTGCAATTGAAAGCGCCGAACGTGATCAAGATCTCCACATCCAAAATGCCATGAACAACAAGCAGCAGCAGGCCGGCAAAAAATGTAAGGGATGAAAGACAACCCAGATAGGTTGCAAGTATGTGAGGAATAGGTTCCTTCAAAATCCACCATGTCATGTCATCTATTTTAAACCTCCCACCATTCGTTTTTTTTTTCTTTGCAACAAAATTGACTCAGCTTGTCCTGGCAGGTTGAGATGTTTATGTCAATCTTCCATATGCTCCAGGAAGATCGGGGTCGCAGGGCGTCAGGCAATATTACCTTCATGGAGTTTGAGCAGCTCTTTGACCGGGAACAGATACGAACTTTCTTCCAGGCTGGACGTCTGCACTGATCACTTTGGGTCATGTCCATGTCCCGCTCCGATGCCCAGAAGCAAGTATCCAACGATGACCACATTTGATAACTTTGACGGACATAATTAGTGGGGATGTTTTTTACATCCAAAATTTGAAAATCACATGGAAAAACCCAGCTGAAAACCATGTTTCATGTGGGTAAAACAATGCCATAAACCACCTATAAATTCATGGTGATGACTTCCTGGGGGATGGTTTTTACATGGCATTGGGAATTACCCACATTTCTTACATCCATTTTACGGCCTTGGACAATTCTGATCTCCAGGCCTTGGATGTGGAGGCCAAAGATGCTTGGACCCTCTTCAAGTTGATGGACGTCTCAGGCGGTGCAAGGGAAAAAACCCGGAAACGGATGGAAATCAAAAAGGAAAAACCAATGGAAAAACCCAGTTGGTGCGGTACTTAGAAGATTCCTTCTGTTGTAGCAGGAAACGCTTTTTTATTTGGGTTTGTAAAAAGCCCATGGGGCCCATGGCTTTTCTCCCAACTTTGGAACATTTTGGAACCCAATGAGTTTTGGGATATCACAACAGATCGCCCAAAAAAAGATGGCCGAGAGCGACCGAAAGTCCGGGAAAACGGACATGAAAAACGTGCCAATGGTGTGCTGATAAAATTTGGAGCTGTTTCTTTATCCTTCCTGAAAGACTATCGCATCTATCGCCAATTGGTAGTTGCCTTGCGATGAATGTGACACGGAACAACCTCACTTCACCCCACATCCTCAGAAATCAACACGTGACTGCGTGACTCTTTGCGGGTGAACGTACGGTGAACGTACCAAAAACATGGGGGCTTCATGCAGTGGGTGTTTGGTCAGCCCTCAGTTTGCCAGTGATGCATCAGGCAACGGTGACTTGGATGCTTCAGAGTTTGTGGATGGTTGCATGCGATTGAAGGGACCAGCCCGGTCCATTGATGTCTCGTTGCTCTTGCAAGAGCAGCGACGCATACGCAAGAAGATTGTGAGTGCCTTGATTGAATCACTATGGCATATCTGCGGGTCGAAAGATTCCATGGATAACGGATTGATATGTAAGCAATACCTCATTTGTGTACACATGTATTGGCTCAATAATTTGCCAAATGTCGTGTTTTTTTTCCATATTTTCCCATGACCCATGACGTGAAGAGCGACCGTATGCGACCATGTCCCCGTGTCCCACACCATGTCAGGCATCGAGCAGATACTCGCTGACCTTCGGAGGGACCCAGAGAGGTTGCGCTCAAAGAGACCCTCTTCAAACCCCAAGGAATATGATTTCGAAGAATTGGCCCTGTGAAGGTGCATGAAGGTGCTAAAACTGTGCCCACGCCCCAAAACCATGAAGATTTCTGTGTTAAAAAAATCCACCAACATGTGGTTGCAATGATTTCCACTGTATCGTTTTTTTTCGGAATCTTCAGACCGTCGGGATATGGCATTTTAATCTGCATGTTACATGTAACCATGTAGACTTTAGCAGACTTTAGCAGTGGTTTCACTCACATTGTGCAGATCCGATCCAGGAAATTGCGAAAATTGTGAGATGCAAGCCCTTGAATTCCTTTTGAAAGGCTTCAGTTCCGGTTCAGTATCTCGGACACCCCAATGTATCATTGAGAAGAGACAATTTTTGAGATTCGAACTTCTTGAGAGTGGTCGTGACCGTTCAGAAGGTTCCCAACCCTCTGACAGCTTTCACCAAGTTCTGAATGACACCATTGGTGTCTTTTTCGTTCTAACATATTCAGATAGCTTAGCTTTAACGAATCATCATTTTCACTTCATATATAAATCTCGGTAATCCAGTGAACAGGCCATTTTCCATAGCTACGTTGAATTTCTGGAGGGTCAGTGAAAATTGCGGGCCCAAGTTGATCCAGATGCTGTGTACGGCTGATCTTGGGCTACAATAAGATTCGATCTCGTGAATCTAGTTCTGGTTGGTGGTTTCTAGATGTTTCTAGGACCTTTTTTCCAAGTTTGGATGCCAAATCGATGAATATCTAGGGCTACTGCCAATGAGGATACCGTCCACTCGACGGTAGCGATTCGTGTGCTGCTTTTTTTTGGCTCGAGCTTCCAGGGTCCCCAGGGTGCCGGGTGCTGAGGTCGGTCATGGCAAACAGTTTCGGCCATGTTGGGACTTGATTTTCCAGCGACAACCCCTTTTTTTTTGGCCCAAAAATTATGACAATTCGGTCAACTTCAGGGTTTCGATATGTTTCGATGGGTTTCTGAAACAAAAACCAGTTGTGGTAAGCCTGGTAAGCACAGCCTTTGGTCCGCATTTCAGAGTCCAAGTGTGGTTTCTTGCAGGGGCACAATGGCAGAAACGGCTGAGGCTTGGGGGGGATGCCCATCTGAGGGTTTCCTGTGGATCCCAAGTTCACTGGAGGAATTATTTCGTCAGAATTGGAATGGGAATATGTCATCAACGATATAAAAAAACAAAAAAAAACACTCTAATGCCGGAAAGCAAGATGGAATTACGATGGAATGTATTGAATCATATCCCATAGGATCCATGTATGCTATATATGGTAACATTTATCATCAATATACCCCAAATGTTTGCATATGTATATATATATATGTATATACACACCATATATGGATCCTATGGGTATTGAATCTGTCCACAACTTGGTGGGCCCAGTCAGGAGAGTGGGGCCACAGCGCCATCGCGCCCTCCGAAGCACGAGTTGGAGAATACCTGGCGAATGCCTCAGACGGCGATGACGATGTGATGAAACGCCACCTTTTTTTTGGTGGTAAACTACGGTAAACCTTGGATAACCACGGTAAATCCATATAAATCCCAAGGGTTTATAGATGTACAACAAAGCATCCATTCTGGGATTTAGCGATGGTAAATTTTTGGGTTCACTACACTAGGAAGCACTAATGCATGGGTTATCAAGCACTGAATGGGATGCACATGTCAAGTTTGGTACACCAGAAGATTTGGGTATTCCCATGACCTTTGCACCGCTTTTGCGCTTGTCAGGTGTCTTTGGGTGCACCACAAACCAGGTTCACAGAAGGACAAAGCCTGGAATGAGAACCAACGAGAAGTTCATTCGTTTGCCACGGTCGAGGATGCCGGGTCTCGGGTTTTGATGGTTCCTACGGTATTTCAGCAGCTGTAGCGATAGGAATTTGAACCTCTCATGCCACAGAATGTGGCCAAGATTGGAGAATCTTGGGAATTCCTATCAGCAAATCCTAGACTTCTAGGGTCAGCATTTCGTCCACATTTTTTTTAGCTTTCCGGATGCCTGGCAGGACTTCTGGTGTATGTGGCATCATGCCTATACGCCCTCGAGATTTGAGAGTGTCGACTACTCCCTCTTCAAAAAAGGTCCGCTTTTTTGATGTGGCTCCCCCTTTGGGGGGAATCGCCACGATGACCAAACGGTCATAGTAAATCATTTCTGGTTGGTGGTTTGGAACGTGACTTTTATGACTTTCCATATATTGGGAACAGTAACCCCAACTGACTTTCATATTTTTCAGAGGGTTGAAACCACCAACCAGATTTTCTCAACTGATATCAATTGATTAATCATCATTTTCTCATTTTTTAACAAGATAAGAATGGTTCCAAGATGTGAGGAATGCACCGATTTTTCCACACCCAAAAAAATGCCGCAGGCGTTGCACCAGCTTGGGAGGATCCTGCTCTGAAGAATGGTGGCAGATGGGTCATCAAATTGGAGAAAGTCAAGGCTCCGTAGACATCCAATACCAAATCCATTTGTTTTTTGATTTAGTTTTGTAAAATTTTGTAGATAATGCATCAACATCTGAACATCTGAGTGTGATGTGCAACTTTCAATTTTGAAATACGTTCATCATCTATTGCGCGCGGCGATATTTTTTCCGCTGTTGATTCATCAACTTGTTTCATTCGATAGAATCCAGTCTAAGTTCATTCAACGACCAACTTGTGAGCAACTAAGCAACACACTGAGCTGTTTAAGCAACGAATCGCTCAATCAGCAGGCAATCAATCAATCTTTCGATCAATAGTTTTTAAGAAAACACACTGAGAATTTTTAAGGAGTGGTTTTACCATCACAAACTGCTTTGCGCTGCGGTCTGGGAGGCCCAAAGCCTTGATAACTTATGGCTTTCTCTGAACTTGGCCCTCATTGGAGAGGTGACGTGTGAGTTTGACGGCTTGTTCTGATGAAGGTTTGATGGGGAAACTTTCGGACATATTGTGTGGGTAGGCTACAAACACCTAAGATTATGTCGGTAAACTTTTGATTCTTACACGGTGAAAGTGGGAGTTTACCGGCATTCGCACCCCCACATATGATCACATATGCCTAGCATGGCTGGAAACCTGATGATAAGTGCTGTGGCCAAAAGTTTGACTACGCCTACACTTAACATGGAACCCATATTTATGGTCATATCCAGGAAAATCATCTTCCCCCCATTTTCAGGGTTCAAATGCTAGAGGGTGCACCGTAATGCCCATGTTCGGCGGTCCCATTTTGGGAGGAATCAATGTACCAACTATGTTGGATTTCCCTAGGGACGGCCCATTCGAAGGACCTCTTGGACTCTTGGGTGATTTTCGTAGTTTGGGGCTTTTCTTTCCCTATCCTTTCTATGAATTTTGGATATGGATTTATATGGTGGGATCCCCAAAACCATAGGTCGAATGACGACTGACCGCAGGCTTTCCACGACCATGGTGGTGAGGTTGTTAGTGGAGCTATTGTCTCAGTGAGGTGCGGGAAAGGAAACCAAGTTGGCTCAAGTCCCACTGAAATAGTGGGTAATATATAAATTAATATATATATATATATATGTAAATATTGTAAATATCACTTTTGTATCTCTCGGGGGGGGTGAAATATGGTTATATAAATATTTCGGCAAAACGGAGGAAAAGAAATGGCGTAATCAGCCAGAATGTGGGCGCAACGATGATGGTAAGCAACAGTTAATATGGGCCCTGTAGCTGTGTCAAGCGGCCCAGAACGTTGGATAACTAGGTGGCACCACCCGAATTGGGGTTGGGTCCCAACATCATTGGCTTTGTTACTTCCCGACCTACTTGTACTTAGAGAAGAAGCTCAAAACTGGCTGCCTGGCACGTCCAACTTCATGCAATCACATGAAGATTTCCTGGCAATTGAGCCATTCTACATATGGTCAAAATGACCATTTTTGGATTCCTGCTGCTCCAAGCCAGGAATCGTGCCAGCAAAATCGCTTTGTGGCTTTCCACTTCAAAGGCACTGATGGCCATGACTCCATGACCAAAATTCTGGTACCTCGGTGAAGCCCAGTTTTGGGATTTATGGATGGGACCCATCCCCTGGTAAAAAAGCTTTTGACCCATCCCCAGTTTCATGCTTATATACCCTCTGGTTATTTAACATAGCCATGGAAAATCCACCCATTTTATAGCTAGGTCAACCATCTATTTCTATGGGCCATCGATTTTCCATGGCTATGTTAGTCATAACCAGAGGGTATATCCCATTAATATCCCATTGAATCACTATAAAATCCCATTAAATTACTATAAATCCATGGTTTTTCCATGGCTATGTTAGTCATAACCAGATGGTAATTTTTATGCCACACCAATTGGCCGTTCCATCCAATCGGTCAGGACGAGAAGCAGATCATGGCGATCGGCCGCGAATATCGCAGTGCCTGGATGCCCAGCGGTAGCAGCGGTAGTTTAGCTTTGCAGATGGGCTTGCAACCTATATATTCCCGCTAGTTTATTATATATATATATGATATATCCCTTGTATAATCCCATTTCCCTATGTATAGATTTCCTGAGTGATGATATGGGTATGGATCAATACCTATTAATACCATTTTTAATGGGATGAACATCCATAAATCCCAGCTATTTTGATGTGAACTACAGGGGTACTATTGGTCTTGACACACTGCCATATATTCCCGCTAGTTTATTAAATCCCGATCGAGAATCACATCAAACATTTGCAAACCATTTTGTGAAATTTACAATCCCGTACAACATATATATATATACATATGTATATATTTATAATATGTAATACTATCTACTTATCTGTCTATCTATCTATAATACTGTATCTGGTTGGTGGTTTGGAACATTTTCGATTTTTCCATTTCATATATGGGATGTCATCCTTCCCATTGACGAACTCCATCATTTTTCAAGATGGTTAAGTCACCACCAACCAGGTATTTATTATTAACCATCATTAACCATCATTAGCCATCATTAACCATCATTAAATCACCATTTTACCATGTTTTAAAACCACCAACCAGTTGGGTCAATCCACATATTCACTAATTATGTCTGTATCCCACCAGGTCCTGGCTGCCACGCCTGGCCTTGAAGATTTGGCCATGAAGGCGCCTAGCCGTTTGCCTATTTTCATCGCGTGGCCTGGCTGTCATGATTGGCAGCGAGATTCGTATGCTATGATGGTTGATAGCAATATACCAAGAATGGACTATTCATGGTATATGTCAATAATATTGAAGGTATTTTTTTCAACCCATGTTTATGAAAAACATTATATTTATTATTGATGGTATAATTATATCGATAGTATATCGAAGATTAACCACCATTCCCCCAATGGTGACCTAGATCTTTCGGCATCAAAACCATGAGCTGAATGCTCATGTTTGAGACCAAATGCATACAAAACACACACACACACACACATATATATATAAATAGACATATACATATACATGTATATGTATATATATATATATCTACACACATCGTGTATCGTATATCATTTGAAGGTGATTTTACGGATCACATCCATAGCCTTTTTTTGTTTTTTTTCGTTGTCTTTTGTCCTTTCCAGAGATCAGCTCGGTGAGGAGTTTACCTTCGAGGACTTCCGAAAGCAGTCCATGACCTTTCGCCTCAAAGAGACCGAGGCGGTCGCTCAATCTGCTCCTGCCGCGGTGCGAAACCCAGAGCGATTCACTGGGCGGGATATATCGGATATTGGCTCCAGATTTTAGAGGAAAAAACTCCAAAAAGATGGAGTTGAATCCCAAAAAGGTGGTGAGTCACGAAAATCGATTGAATTGTTTGGGTTGCTCTACATTCGCTCGATATTTCATCACCGCAATGTACATCAGGCTGGCCAATTTCAATGAGAGATTGCCGGGATGGTGGAAAAATGCGTCGAGCCAAAAGAAATGCTGCTGGATTCCTGCAGTGGTGGGTTATCTGTCATCTAACATACAGGTTTGTCTGATAATGGGGGATACCGCAAGTTATGGCCATCAAATCATGATAATATCAATGCAGTTATCGCCATTCGTCGCGCCTGGCTAACAGTGTCTTGAAAGACGGCCGCCCTACGGACCGAAGGCCAGGGCACTGGCTTGGGGAAGTGGCGAAAACCTCGCAGCGGATTCTTTGGGTTTGTAACTGTGTGTACATGCCTGTTTCATTTTTGTCATATATGTGCCCTAGGAAGCTGGTCTTGCACAAAGGTTGGCTCAGAAACTGCCGTGTCTTGCGCAGTTTCGTCGAAGGGGCCCCCTGGTTCACCATACTTCACCGGGCAGAAGTATCAAAGCACGATAATTGAAGTATCACCTTTGATTCAATAAGATTCCTGCAGTGTCACCCAAACCCATGAGATCATCTTTCGTTGTGACGCATGGTTTGACACCGTTCTTGGCTAATTAGGCTAATCGACAGCAATGTGGTAAGCCGAACAATGAACCATCGCAGTTTTGAGCACTTTTTTTGTTGAAATGGTCTTCCCAACCCCCATTTCAGCTTTCGGTGAATGTTATGCTACTAACCATGACCGATCAGAGGTTTATGATAATCTTTGTGGCGTTGATCATTTGAAATTATATCATACAGGATGGGGCCCCCTAGTTATAAGTTGGTTTTAAACCCCATCTAAACATATTTATAAGTATCATACATATTTATAAGTATCATACATATTTATAAGTATCATACACCAATTTCTTATTATAGTTACATTGCCCAACGTTAGCCACCTATCGGGCCGTATGATTGGGTTTATGGTGAATCCCAGGGCTCTATCGCAACCCATGGGAGGCACGTTAGCTGTTAGCGTCCCGCCGCGTTGCGCGCAACGCGAGGTGTTCCCCACCATGGCAGAAGAGGTGACTGAGGCAAAGGTGCGATTCATTTCATGGTCTCTATATGTGTATATATATAGATATGTACATATATATATATATAGATAATATGTATCATGTAAATATTCATGATGTATGCATATATATATATATATAGATACACACCTATATGTATATATATATGTATATGATATACACAAGTATATACATGTATGTATGTATTATATGTATATACACATGATTGTCGATCAAAAAATCCACGTAGAGATTGTCCAGTACTAAGGCCGCCAGGGTTCCAACATAAGACCTCGCGAGAGTTTTTTCTGAGTTTGTGAAAGTCATACTGTATGATGTATGTATTTCCATGCTTCATCATATATGTATTTTGCTTTGTTTGAATTGGTAAAGTGTTTGCCCGGCAGGTTTGGGGTTTCCCAGTGAATCATTTCCAGCAATGGACACCATCGTTGGTGCATCCGCAGGAGCCGGAGGATAGTGCACCCGTGGCGAAGCATGAGCTTCAGCATCGCTGGTGCGGAGTGGTTGAGTGGTTTTCATGGCGCCAAGTCTGATTTGAGTTGTGGCCAAAATTGCCAGGTGTTTGTGGGTGCACCAACGCCCAGGATCGCAAAAGGCAGGGTTTTTTTTCCGCTCCATGAGTTGTTTCACAGAGAGGTGACGGTCAGACAGGACAAGGCCTGGGGAGAAAGCCAACGAGAAGTGCATTCCTTCGACACGGCAGAGGAGTCGTTGCGATTCTCGCCTCTTCAACTGAGCTCTAAAAAATATTGAGCCGAGCCCCCCAAATTTGATGGTGCCGCTTTTAGGCATCAGCTTTTCTATGAAATGGCTATGGCTGAGGGGTACATATCAGGGAAATCCAGCTGGATCTCGAAGATTGCAATGGTGTCTACCCTTTGACATAGAAACTGGATCCAGTTGCTGAATTTCCAGTGCTTTTTGGCAGGACTTCTGGTGTATGTTTCACTTTTCTTATCCACCTTCGAAGTTGGAAAATGTGGACTATTCGCTGTTCAAGCAGGGCGCCAGGCCTCAGGGATTCTTGCGTGAGTCCAAGGTGTTGAACAGCAGGCGGCAGGTGGCAAGCGCAGCACATGTTTCGTGCAACTCAGGTGTTGCGCCCGCTTGGGAGGTGGGTATCCGGTCATCTTGTGAATTCATGGGCCATGAAAAATATGAAAACAGGCCACAGGAATTTGAAGGTGAACAATTTGGGGGTACCATCTGGTTATTTAACATAGCCATGGAAAACCACCATTTTTAATAGGTAAACCATCTATACATGGGCCATCTATACCATGGCTATGTTAAATAACCAGAGGGTAACCCCACCAATTCTCGGGTCAAATCGTGCAGGATGCCGCTTTTAAGAATGGTGGCAGATGGGTAATCAAATTGGAGAAGGTCAAGGTGCCGCACCCAAGACGCCCTGTGGCCGTCTTGAAACCAATGGCTTTTTTGGGGGTATGGCACTGGAAGCCATGTGAGGAGTCAAAACCGAGGCGACAAAAAGACACATTTTTCTTCTCGATTACAGGGATGTATCCCACTATGATCAACCATAAAACACGTTGCTAAAAAAATCACTTATGATGATAAACGCTGGGATTGTTTATCACAATAAACATCAATAAACGATTAATAATGGGATTAATCCGGGATGTATCACTTATTCTATCGCAAAAACAATCCCATCCTACATGGCTGGTGATTGAACTCACCATTTCCCAGGCGCAGAGCCTTGATGATTTGTGGCTTTCGCTCAGCTTGGCATTGATTGGAGAGGCAAGCAGCCTGGCTGTCAAACACCGTCCCCCAGGTGTTTGAGGAATTGTTTTCGCCCCAACCATAACTGCCATGACTCAAACATATTGAAAATCGGGATGATGATAAATTACATAAATCATACAGTTCTTTTGGACCCATTCTGAATGATGATTTCGATCGGAATCTCAAGAAACCAAGAAAATATCCAAGGATGTGACTCATGTGCTCCGCCTCAGGCCTTCCACGAGCAGGGCGGTGAGTTAGTGTGTGGAGCCATTGTCTCTGTAAGGCGTGGAACTCATGTTCGAACGGAGGTTTTGTTTACACACATTTTTTGGTACAGTTTTGGTCCCATATTTTGCCTATATTTCCCTCAAAGGCTGAATGAAGCAAGCTATGGTGATACATGCAGGGTGGTGCCCCATAGTTAGCTAAGTTGGTTTATAAGTCCAATAACTATGGTCTATAGTTGATATATCTATAGTATTCATGGGATTATAAGCCATTTATTTCACTTGGGACAGCACCACCCAAGGTGGTGGCCAGGATGACTTTACACCGCACGGCCGTCTGCCAAGATTCCCAGGAGCCGAGCAAGCAAGATCGCTCTCTGGCTTTCGGCAGCAAAGGCGCATCAATTCATGGCAATCACCTCTGGTTGGTGGTTTCAAAGATGTTTGATGATCCATAAAAAAGGGATGTCATCCGAAACCCATTGACGAACTCACTCCATCATGTTTCAAGATGGTTTGTCACCACCAACCAGATCCATTAACCATCATTAATCATCATTAACCATCATTAAATCACCATGAATTACCTCACCATTTTACCATGTTTTAAAACCACAGCTCCAAGGGCCCCAACTTTCACACGAACTCGGATGGTCAGGATGAAAAGAAGATCATGGCAATTGGCCGTGAGTATCGGAATGTGGGGTCCCCCAGGTCCCCCAAGACAGCCACTAAGGGACCACAGGCAGGGACCACAAGGAGCGCAGATTCCTGACCTTGAAGGAAGGAGTAAGATTAAGATGGAGAAATGTGACCCATACTTGGCTGGTCTTGATATGGTCTATGGTTCTCAATTGATGGTCCAATGAATCAGTGAATTCATCTGAAGATCATGAAAATCAACAAATGTTTCAACATATATATTTCAAAATGATTCATCTGTTCATTTCCAAAGTACATCATGAAACATTTGTGAATGATTTCAGGGATCATGGATGATGATGGGATTATCCCAGCCACTATCCCATCCCTTCAATATTGATCAACATTGGTGGAATCTATAGATGTTGATATATACATGCTATATAATATATACTTACTATAAACTAGAATATATGTATAATATATATATATTCCATACTATACTATTGACATATGTCAACAATCCTATATATATATGTATTATATGTATATTATATCATGATATATCCCATAGTAAAAATTCCACCATATCAATATGTCAAGTAATGAGAATAGCATGGCATCTTTTCTGTTGATCTTTAGCGCCGAGGTCCTGGCCAGCACCCCTGGCCTGCAGGAGTTAGCCACTAAGGTCCGTGGTCCGTGGAGGGACGCTTTCGGAGGGATCTTCCAGTGATTTGTGGATTTCCGGATGATTTCGGATGATTTTTGATCATTTTGTGATGGTTGTTCAGAGTAGAGAAGGCAGTCTCTGGCACTTTTCTTACCCTTTGGTATCAAATATGGCAAGCCAAGACCCGAACGAAATGGGCATCGAGGAAAAATCATCGAAATGGGGGGATTTTCCAGCCGACACTGCGGAAGGAGCTGACCTTTGAGGATTTCCGAAAGCAGTCGGTCACCTACATCCTCCCGAAGACGGGTGAGCAGACTCAATCAGTGCGCCCACCCGGGGGAATTTTTGCTGCGAGGACCTAGCAGATCAAGGACCTGTATGAGTGTGACAGTCCGGACCATTTTTTCTGCATCCACAGCATGTTTGGAAAGCAACTGCGCATGACCCTAAAGGCCCTAAAGTCCCAGAAACACAAACACGACATGTAGAGCGATCCGTGATCCAAAGTGAAAGTACTGGGTTGAGGGCTCTACTCCGTTTGTCCTGCCAGGCCGGCGTCTTTCAATGAAAAGACAAACTCTCTGCGACAAAAAAAGAGCCTTCAGCGCGACATCGGGAAGTGCTGAGATCAATCTTAGCCATCCAAATGTCCCCGGATTAGTCGAACATGGTTTTAAATATGTGGGGCTTATGTGGGGGTGATTTCATCTGATACTACGGTACGCCCGAAAAAAACCACAGCCGTTCCAGGCTCAAGGTAGCCATGTCTTCCACGGGTGTGGCTCTGACCCCAGGTGGGGTGCATCGCATGAAAGCAGGTGACCACGTGAGGTGAAAATGGGATGGATGACAAGGGGCTCTATAATCACTGGTCATTTCAGGATCCTAAAATGGAGGTACCTACCATATCTAAGGCCTATTTTTCAGGCCTATGTAAGGGAATATCCCCACAAAATATGGCCTTATATGGTACAGTACCTCCAGTTTAATGACGTACTCTCACCATGGCACACATTTGCCAGGAACAAGCCCTGCCAGTGCCGAGAGGGAGGCGGCTGTGAGACTGCAAAGAGCTTCTCGGAGACCGACCAAACGAAGATCGCACACATTGTGGACATGACTCATCTCACAACTCGTACTTTAGGGGTTTATGAGATATTTTGAGTCATAGACTCGAAGTTTTTGTGACTGTTTCTTTCTGTTTGCCAGTCATGATATCCCCACATCTACATCATCTACATCATCTACATTCTTGTGAAATGGGGATATCTTATGATTATGTGGATCACCATTCATGGCATATCACCATGATATCCATATCCATTTTTGTCATTTCACCAAGTTACATCTTATCTACATTCCAGCAGCTTTTTTTCTTGGTGAACTCCGATCTCTCGCCATGAAATCTGCCCAAGGCGATCCGGAAAATCCGAAAGATCCGACATGGCGCAGCAGCCAAGGCTGCGATGAGCCCAGGCCAATCATCGTACTGTTGATACAACGACTGTCACGTTTCGGGTTCAAGTTTTGCCATGATAGGGATCCGGGATCTGATGGGAAATGGATGGAAATGGTGGGAATGGAATTGGAATATAACCAATAGCATCTGGTTATGACTAACAGACAGTTTGCCATGGAACGATCCAGCCATTTTATAGCTCGGTAAACCATCTATAAATGGCATATCTTTGTACTTATGATGCTGTAGTTTATGATGAATATCCACAAATATATGATGATACTGATGTTCACTATCATATCTGGAAACATCATATTCTTTGCCACAAGATGTTAGGAGAGATCTTCTCAATGACAATGCCGATGAGGAGGCAGGAAGATCCGACACTTTTCATTGCAAGTCATGTGTTCTCCTGAATGGACCTGCGAAATGGGATGAAGGACTACTTCCATCCACAATAGTCTTTCTCGAATCCGGACAAAGCATGAATTTCATGGATGTCTCTGCAGCATTTCTATCTACAGAAAATCATGTGCATTGCAGTGCTGCTGTACTCCCTTTCAGTGATTGTTTCGGGATATGATCTGTGGTTCGGTGCCAGCTGCCAGGGTGGATTTCGGCCTCTACGAGTTTCCAGCCTTTGCGCTTTTGTGACTTGGATGAGGGCGATTCAGATCGGTAACTTGTTCCGTGCTGTTTGGCAACTCAACCATTGAAGAGTTGTTGCACATGATCAAAAAATCAGACTTCAGTGGCTGATGTGGCTGATTTTTGTAGCAAGCTTGTTGGTCACAAGCAAAGCACCAAATCCATCCAAATCCACCAAATCGCCGAGGTCTTCCAGAGTTGTCCTGGTTTCCTCGGTGAAAAAGTCTTCCTTGGCCGCTTACTTCGGTCTCCTGGCGCGCCTTCGGGGCCTTCGGGGCTGGGTCGGGCCTTCGGGGCCTTGGGCGATGGTGAGCTGCTGAGGTCTGCAGTGGGGTGACATGCTGATGCAACTGCAAGACCGCAGTGCAGACGCCCCTCGGCGAGGCGAGTTTTATATAAGGCCCCGAAGGGGCCCCGAACCGGTTGAAGCGGTTGAAGCGGTGAACTTGGGGAGCTTACCAAAGTGACTGAATATCTGGTTGAGTCTGATTGAATGAATCTGGATGATTTTACAACAGGCTACAGTAATCTCATGATTCTTACGTTGCCAAGGATTGGACCTGGCGAGATCTTCGTGCCTTGCAACTGAGAAAAACCACCGAGACGACAGATATGGATACGACCTGTGCCAAGATGCTGATTGCAGGGTATTCCAGAGTAAATCAATCGAAATCAGTCGGAATCATATGGCGGAAATTGAAGAAGCTCCGACTTTCCACTCGCTCGACTTTGAGCGTTTTGAAGTTCTTGCGATTTGACCTGAGCCCTGTGTGTCCGAAGAATGCCCTCCCGGTGTCGGAAAACATGGCTGGCTGGAAAATCCCCTATAAATATTATAAATGGAGGTTTATATATATATAATATACATATATATAATAATAATAATAATTAATAATAATAATAGTAATAATAATAATAATAGTAATAATAATAATAATTATTATATATATATAGCTGTGAAAATAGGATATTTTCGCCCCGTTTGATCGCTGGAGTATTGTCCTTTGTCGACAATGACTTGCCCCCAGCTTTTTTGGGGACATCCCATGGGTCAACAAGAATTTTTTCGTGTAGAATAACATACCCGGCCTGGTAAACGTTTACAAAAAAACTGATGGGAAAATCACCATGCTACTGTTGAATCAATGGCTAAATCCACTATTTCGACTGGGCCATTTTCAAGTTCGCAAACTGTTAGTCATTACCAGAGAGTAATCATTTTCACAACCAACTGGTTCAACCATCAATAAATCAACCAGGTCCCGTTGTTTTTTTTGCCGAAGATCGGCTCTCCACGGCCCCAGGTGCCCTGCGAAGCTCCGGCGCGACCGGCGGCGCGGAGCGAGCTCGCTGGAGCTTCGCCAAAGGCAGCCGCGAGGATCGCGAAGAGATGGCGGCAGTACGGCTGCAGAGCCTTTGGCGCCTGGGCATGGGATGAAGAATGAACGATCTGTAACATGTATTGTGGGACTGGGGCGGAAGTGTCTGAGTTGCCATGATGATGATGATGATGATGATGATGATGATGCTGGTGATGATGATGATGATGATGATGATTTAGTGATTTGTTTGGGATGAAGCAGATTGCAATCATGTTTGTTTCATTACGCCAGTGCGAGCTCCTATCCACCAGGGGGAACCCAAACCACATCGAGCTGAAGGCCCAATTACCCAATTTTGCACATTTGTGGGTTATAGACTTTGCCGGCTCCTTCTGTTTGATGTCAATAGTCAATAGAGGCTAGTCCACTTCGTATAGATCTTGATAGTCCCTTTGAGCTTGGAAGCATCCTATTTTGCAGGGCTCCTAGCCACTATGGTAATTTGACACAGCTATGGAAGATGGTCATGTTTCGTCTTATAAATCATCAATGGGTTTGTCTGAAAATGGGGTAAAACTATTTTTTTTTGCTTGATCACCATTCTTCCAATCAACAAATGGCTATTTGTACGGGGTATACACCATTTTCAGACACCCAAATGATCCGAACGGGTCATTTCCAGAGGCGCGGCCATCGCGTACGAAGCTGCCATGGCCATCGGCCTCCGATCGTAGCAGAAGCTGCGCCAGTGGAAGGCGCGGAGATAACTACCCTGGAGTCGTGGGTTACCCGAAAAAAGTCGGGTTCCAGGAGGCTTCCAGGGTATACTCCGGAGCACAACGAAGAAGATCCGATGAAAGGTGCCAATCAGAGACAAAGCCATTTAAAACCCGACCTGGGAGCATTCCCTGAAAAAATGACAAATTTTCATGGGATGATGATTCATCAAAGGATTTGGGTATACGGTTGATCCATTTTTTGGACAAACCCAAATATCCTCAATCCTATACTGGCATTACAACTACCATAAGGGTCTTGCGACGGATACAACCTACAGTATAAGCTGCTGTTTTGCCAGATGAGATTCAGCCCTTGCTGGTGATTTCAACCGCTGAGCTTCAGCATCTCTGTCTTCAGGTGCGAACTGTTGGTGTCAACGGGCCAATTTTGGTCCACTTTGATTTGAAGTTCCGGTAGACGTTTGTAGCCTCAAGCAGCCGTGAAAGGCAGGTGTGCAGCATGTTATAAGTTATAACCGAGGTTTACAGTTCAACCTGCTGTGAAAGTCAAACCACAAGACCCTTTCCGACCTGCGTCAGTGTCAGCGCAGCCAAGTGATGATTCCTTTGTGGCGCATTTCCCCGAAGTCACCAGTGTGATGAAAACCCAGTCTTTCCATCCTGCGGTTACCAAGTTTTCTGACCCGCAGATGTGAGGAGCTGCCAGCATTCTCGCATTGGCTCTCGCGGCTCTATGTTGTTTATCAGGTGGGACCACGCAGTGATGGCAGTGAGCAGCTTTTGGTGCTTTCTGACGGTGCCATCAGGACCAATTTAGATCAATTTAGATCAATTTGGGATACCCTCTGGTAAACAAACGTAGCTATTGAAAATGGCCCAGTCGAAATAGTGGATTTAGCCATTGATTCAACAGTAGCATGGTGATTTTCCCATCAGTTTTGTGTAAACGTTTACCAGGCCGGGTATATCCCATTAATATCCCATTTACTCATGAAAAATTCTAATTTTCCATAGCTACGTTAATTTACCGGAGGGTCTCAGCCGTTGCACCCTGGAGGTGGGGCCCGTGGCGAAGCCCGTGGCGAAGCCCGTGGCGAAGCCCGTGGCGCCCGTGGCGGGCGACGTGTTGCGATGCGTTGAGGGCAGAGAGGCGTCCAGCCTTCGAGCCATGGAGCTGGATGGGATGCTTTCTGGCGTGGCCTATGAATAGCTGTGTGTTTTTTTTTTAATGATGATTATTATATGGTTATTATATGGTTAATGATGGTTAATAATAATCTGGTATTTTGTGATATTTATTCATCTTACTGGTGCGTTTTACGCAGGGAATGAGGGAATGATCCACTGGCTAACTATCAATAATCATCCCAGCAACCCCCAGCAACCCATCCATTCCCTACGAAGCACCAGTAAGTCATCTAAATTGTGGATGTTGAAGTTTGACAATTTAGCATTCTTAACTCATGGATGACATCCGGAACTCAGATGGTAGCACCCAGGCTTCGGAAGGCTTCGTCCAGGGAGTTGGAGTTGTCCTTCTCTGCTGGTAGTCGTGAGGAACGCGAAGTGGTAGCCGCTCTCAGGAGTGGGATTGGAATGGATTGGACATGATGAATTTTTGCATCGCATTGTCAATACTACCATACTGTAGGTAAACCATGAATCATGAATTTTTGCAGTTGATGAAATTTGATGATTCTCGCGGTACAGCACGACGAATGCGAATGCTCTATGCTTATATATGTGGGACAGCTCGCTTTCTGCACTGAACACCAAAGGATCAGTAGAGGGGGAGAGTAGGTGTTTCCTTACGACCATTTTTGCCACTTATGGTTTCACTACTTTGAGCCAGGAACTCAACAGCGAATTTGCGAATAATCCATGCCACTCGAATTCCATGTTTGGCAGGATTCAGGCAGCTTACGGCAGATGGCAGGCTTCAAAGAGGCAATAGCCAGCTGAATGATAGACACGTCGAGTCATCAGAGCCTGATCCTGCTTTGTTTGTGGCAATGGATCTAGTGTTGTATCCTGGTAGGGTCTGTTTCCAACGGACCATCAAACTGGCGACCGTCGCCATGTTACCACGAATTTCAATGGGTCAGCTGTGGTGCTGCATCCCCAAAACTAGGTCTGGAAGCGAGCATTTCTGCAGAGAACTTCTGACCACATGGAACTGTCCAACCATGGCGTATCCGAAATCCAGTGTTTTCAAAACCTAATTTTCTCCGTTAAAATTGCAGTACGTTCGAGTATATTGTATATACCTAAATTCTACACAAGCCCATCACCATGATTCTTTGGTGGAATCGCTAGTGAAATGTGCTGAAATCCGCAATTTCATGATGATGATGATGATGATGGAATCCCCATTTCGGCCTTGTTGATGGTTGAATCCAACTTTTGGTTGGCGCCTTTCCAAGTTGTTGGCCAGGCACTGCCTGGAGCTGGTGGAGTGTGTGCGGCGCCTCGTGCCGGCGCGGCGTTTCGGAGTACGTTTGGCCTTGCGCCGAAGTCGAGGCCTGGGGAAGTCGAGACACTTTGTTTGGAGATTCCAAACAGACACATATATAATATATTTATACATAAACTTATATATATATATATACACGCTAGTACTATAGTATAGTAGAATATATTTCTAGGATATTATACGGTATTATGATCATCATTTATCTAATGCTTATTTGAAATGTGGTGATGTAATGTCATGCAATGCAATCTAATGTAAATGGGACCAGAACAGGACACCTTTCACCGAAGCGATTTATGCCTCAAGGCTGGGCGGCACTGTGACGTTGACGTTGATTCGGTTGACCGGAAACAGGTGATTTGTTTAGCCAAATGAAGGGTTTCTGATTTGGGTAGGCGTGTTAGATGAGAAATTCAAATCAGTTCAGGGATCAGAATCGCACAAGAGATGTGTGAAACCATGCGTGGTCCTGGAAACTGCGGTGAGCATGTAATGAGAAGAAGTCACCTTTCGCTTGAATCAATTTCCGCAAAGATCCTTCTGCAGTTGTCCCCCGCTTTTTTTTTCCTGAACTTGTGTCTTTTTCCGCAGTGGCTCGAAAAGGCATGTGAGTGATACAGCAGTGATACTTGCCCGCCTCCGGGTGTGGCTACCCTTACCCACCTCTTGCCTGCCGAACCCGCCTCTTGCCCACCTTCCGGTGTGGCTACCCTTACCCACCTCTTGCCCACCTCCGTTGTGGCTACCCTTACCCGCCTCTTGCCCGCCTCCCGGTGTGGCTACCCATACCCGCCTTTTGCCCGCCTCCCGGCGTGGCCACTCCATGCTCTTTCTTTTGTCCTTGTTTTATTTGCCCGCCTGCGCCCCCTTCAGCCCCTTCGTCTTGTTTTCTGAATAGTAGCATTCTTTGGACGCATTGCCGAATTTGGGATTCACTCCTATGTCTTTTTTGAATTGGAACTGAACAGAAATTGTGACGCCTAGCAAGGCAGTTCTCCATCTGACACAGATTGGAAAACACAGCGGTGACAGTTCTTGACTGTTCATGCATCAGTTTTGAGCTGGCTGAAGATTGCGCTGATGATGGGCACAAAATGTGCGATCAAGTTGCCCTTCTTCTGCTAAATGAATACCTCCCAGCATTTGAACCCCCCATGGTCCCTGGGATCTAGAAAGGTCACCAATTCTTTTTGATGGTTGAAAACCTCATTTTCTAGAAAACAAATGCCATTTCAGACACACCCAGTCACACCCATATGACCATGTATCGGGATAATAGTACCATTATGTCCCCTCATTTGTTCATATGTGTTCAAAATGTCCCATATTTTGCCCATATTTTCTCATTTTGCTCATTATGTCCCATCATTTGCCCATATTTTCCATCGAGTTTGTAAGTTGGATGATGATCTCCACAATCCCTTGGTTTCCGCCACAGGACGCCGCTGCCGGTGCCGCCGGTGGCGCTGGTGTCCAGAGATTGCCACCAGCGCGACGCAAGTTGCGCGCAGCGGGAGATCGAAGCTTTCGAATTTGGAAGGCCTCAGACGTTGCGGTCAGTTGAAGACCCTGGGAACCGTACCCTCTGGTAAACTAACATACAGTAGCTATGGAAAATCACAATGTTTAACGGGTAAATCAACTATAAATGGCCATTTTCAATAGCTATGTTTGTTTACCGGAGGGTAGATCTTTTGTAATTTTTTTGTACTGTGGATGGAAGAAATCCTGCACCGGTTGGTAGACGGTTTATCCCGTTATCCCATTATGTACAATGTTTCATAGTTACCCAACTAATCAGAATTTTCTTCCACTATTAACCATCCATTTTGCGGCTTACCTGATTTTGACCCTATACTCAATTACTCTGTAAAACCATTGGAGGATCATCCCACTTCAAATATGGGGAAAGTACGGGATATGACCAATGCTTTGATTATGGGTGCGCCTGGAAGCGGGGGGATTGTCCCAGTTATGGCCATTTCAACGGGAAATCCCAGGTTTTTTGATCATGAACATTTGGGGTAGCCTATCAGGCAAAGCCACTTCGGGATTTTTTCCGGCCGACGTTTGATTACCAGAGGGTCTTCATTGTTTGGTGCAGTATTGACCATGTTTTTTTTACGTTTAAGTATCCACCTGCGACCCTGACCATATGGTGGTCAGGGAATATACTCTTGTAGTCTCTTGTATTTGGTTGATTTATCATATTGCTATGATTGAACTCCCCGTTGATCTTTGGTTCATGGAAGCTGGGGAAGTTATAGATGGTGGAAGTGGAATCTTCAACCTAACTTCCCTGAGATCTGGCCATGACAATAACAAGTTGCTCCTCAGGAATGGGGATTCTTGTCCCATCCAGGAATCACATGGAGATGGAATTCCCACCATTCAGTTCGGTGTTTTTTCCTAGCGTTCCCTAAACCTCCCACGGGGATTTCAAAAGGCCACTCCGCCAGGAAGGTCTTGTCTACGTGGTGAAGTCTAAGAGTCCGGCAGCGGCGGTGGGTCTGCGGTGTGGGGATCGATTGGAACAGGTGCAAAGGTCGGGGGTCTAAAATTCCAAGGGTGGTGGCAGTGGGGGCAGCTTGGTGGGTGGAGTCACTTGACTTGAATCTACAAACTTTTGCAAGACACATCTTGAACTTGTAGAAAACAGATCAGGTTTTGTGTACCAATTCCTCAAGTGTCGAAACCATGGCTATGTCAACAGGGAAGTTTCACAAATTGGATTCAGTCCTGGTGCAGGTCTGCACAGGGATGGCTGCAAGATCACCAAGACTCACCCGTTGGGAGACTCTGCGACATGATGTTGCCGGTAGAAACCGAATGGGTCCCATGATTTAAGATGATTTAAGCCATCAAAATTGGGGTATTCCGAAAATTTCCCCAAAAATCCTATGATTTCTCATCATATTCATCATGAAACATGGGACAACTGGCAGTTTTTGCCAACTTTTTCGGGCAAATCTGGAAGTTTTGAGGCTTTGATCAACATGTGGCAGCTGCCCAGTGCAACGGATCTGGACCTTGTCTTTCTGGCTGGTGATGAGGTGACTGAACTCCGGCAGTGGGTCATTTTTCATGGGGCTACCGGGGGCATCGGCTTTACCCACAAGAGACAGGTGCTTTGGATGGTAATATGGTAAGGGAGTTTTGAATGAATTTCAAGGACAGAAAACATGAGGAAACCATCCATTTTGACCATTTTTGACCCATTCCGTGATCATTTTGAGCCGGGACCTCAGAGGTCGGTAGTGTCAACCTAAGGAAAAAATCCCTGGTGGGTTCACTTAGCGGGGTAGCAGCTATTGATAGCAGACGAAGTCAGAGAAATTGGCCGTGCCCGAAATTCGGCCATAAAAGGAGGACAGGGAGCTTGCTGCCGTTGGATCCTCAAACCTGTTGGGAAGTTGGCGCGTGGTTTCTTCAACTGACACAGTTGACCAGAGATATCCATAGATATCCCACATTCTCACGTGATGAATCATATTCTACATATTAATCACATATAATCACATAATATTCAGAATATGATCCAATCTGATTGGTGGTTTGGAACTGAATTTTATTTTTCTATTCAGTTGGGAATGTCATCATCCTCATCATCCGAAAACTGACTTTCACTCCATCATTTTTCAAGATGGTTAAGTCACCACAAACCAGCCATAGTATTTGGCTTTTTCATAGAATTGGATGATGGGAAAATTGGAACCGGAAAGCCCAACCAATTTGATGGCAAAAACCCATGGGTTTCCGGTGAAGATTTTCCCAAGAAAACCAATCCATTGACTTTTGGAGGTACCCAGTGACCGGCCCGAAAACCTTCAGGCCCTTCGGATCCAAGCGTGTTGGAGGGGCCACGGGCTTCGGGCACACTTCGCAAGCACCAGGCGCTGGCAGGGTTTTTCCCGAGCCGTTCCTGGAAACCAAGGCTGAAATTATGGATGTTTAGATGGGGTTTATACTATCCAACATACTGGTGATGATCAGAATCAATTACCATGTTTTTTTTCAAACCAACCAGTAGAAAAAGAAACGACAGAGGATTTGAATTTCTGGCAGGCTTTTCGTGCATTCTTCTTGGTTCAACAGGTTCACGGAATTTCCTGAAAGCCGGAAAAACAACATTGAGGACCAGCAATGTGCCTTTGTAGGGGCAGGTGTTTCTTGTTTTGGAAGTGATTCAAAGTTTGTGATTCTTTCTGGTTGACTGACTTGAGTATTGTGACGTTGGCCGCGCCGCAGCCCACATCTTGCGGTGGCACAGCTGCAGTTGCTGCAGACACAACGTGAATTGCTGGATGTAAAGGCACAGCAAATCACGACAGGAAGGGGGACCTGGGGGTGCTTTGTTGTATGTTTTTTTTGGCATGATGGCTATAACAATGGAATTAGAAACTTTGTAAGTGGCGATAGTTTACCCCTAGTAATATGATCATAACATATCATAACTATGATAATTAAGAATGGTTTAAGCATGGTATAACTATGATCATTAACCACTTATTAGAGGAACTGCATCCTCAAGAAGGTCATGCAGTCAACTGCCTTTCTTGGTATTGAAGGGCGGCTCAGGGTTCTCTCAACGGATGTGCCTTGCATTGAGATGGACTAATTTGTCCAAAATCATTCAAAATCATTCAACATCCGTAATGAATGCTGATCATCACTGATCAACACTGATCATCACTGATCATCACTGATCAACATCTTTGATTTCCACGTTAGATATATGGGAAATCTGGCCAAATCAGGCGCGGCATCCAGACATCTCCAGTTTGGTCGGCTCTCTCCGTGAGAAAGTGGCCCGGAAGGACTGGATGGGCTCCAAAAGCTTGGCTCTAAACATGCCAACAAAAATTGACTTCAAAAGTGCCACATCTTTCAACTGCTTGGTGGTTTGGAACATGACTTTTATGACTTTCCATATATATATAATATATATTTACGAAAGCCAGCCGAAGGCCTGGGCTGAGTATAGGTATAAGCGAAGCGAAGCGAAGCTAATCTAGGGGGTGTGGGGGGGGGGGAGGCTCTGAATCGGGCCGTTTTGGGAAGGTGAGGCGGGAGCCTGCCTGGGGAGAGCTCAAAAAACGACCTGCCGCACTTCGTTTTTTGGAGCTCGAACGAGAAGCTCCATTTTGGACACTTGTTGGTGGTTTTTGACGGTTTTCATCTGGTTTCAAACGCCCAAACACTGTAATTTAC
>Ga0126342_10004193_pt1 | contig 24415 bp, 28 predicted proteins | sample Cyp1metagenome_FD_92528 | JGI IMG/M metagenome (GOLD analysis project Ga0126342, IMG submission 92528) | Coral microbial communities from Lord Howe Island, Old Settlement Bay, Australia - Cyphastrea 1 metagenome | ecosystem: Host-associated > Invertebrates > Cnidaria > Coral ...
GTACCCAGTTGGTCAATCCACCATTTGGCTGTAGAAACAATGAGTGGGACGAGATCTCGTGTGAGACGATTTGTGCCATCAATGTCGCCAATAAATTTGGGGATTGTTTATGATATATATATATATATATAATTGTATATATATACATATATATATAATTGTATATACATATATATATACATATATATATATATATATATACATATATACATATATATATATATCAATATATCAATATACAATAATATATAAAAATTATATATATATTATATTAATATACCGATACCACATTGAGTTGGTTATATCAATAAAATAGCTGGATTTGTGATGTTCACCTCAAAAAAACATGGTCGCATCTCCATAGTGTCAATCGTCCCCCAAATCTCAGAGAAACTTACCCGCAGGGGGGAAAGTTACTTAGCCATGTGAGGGTTTCTTTCAAGAAACGTGGGATCCCTCACAAACCGGTTTCAAGACTAAGCTGGCCTTTTTCTTTGGATGATTCAGGGCCTTTTCCCTCTAAACCTACGAGTATCATCATTTATAGCGGCATTTTCTGATATGTTTCCCATACCCATAGGATCCATGTATGGTATATATGCTAACATTGGGGGTATATTGATGGTAAATGTTATCATATATAGCATACATGGATCCTATGGGATATATTCCCAAGATTTTCCCATGAATTTCCCAAAGATCTGCACTCTAAGGATTCAGTTCAACCTCTCGGATTTCACGCGTCGTGCCTACGGCGCTTTGGCAATGACTTTACCTCCAAGATACCCCTGGGAAATCCCTATGCTACTCTGTATAGTTGCATTAATTAGTAACCAAAAAATGCTCATCATTATCAATTATCCTCAATATTAAGCAATATCATGCAATATATATATATATAGTATAAAACCGTCATATCGCGACTGGTGTTTTTTTCCATTCATATGTTTATGTTCAACCCTCCAAATGGGATAATGATCCCAGGTGACTATATATATATATATATACATAGTTGAATATATTTTATATATGTATATACAGGATAATATATATATATATACATACAGGATACATATATATATGATATTTTTTCGGGGTTGAAACAGGCACTTAAAAGAGCAACTCGGTAGAAGCTACGGCCAGGAACCAACTACATCGAGACCTTACGTGTGCAGCTCCATGCCAACTGCCGTCACTGGGCCCCAATTTGGGATCCAAAACAACTTAATGGGAATCCCAGAATCCTAAATCAGCGTTTGTTGGTTAAAAAGTTCCAGTAAGTGGACCATGATCTCTATAGTTAATCTGGTTGGTGGTTTGGAACATTGATTTTGTTTTTCCATATATCGGGAATTTCATAATCCCAACTGACTTTCATATTTTTCAGAGGGGTTGAAACCACCAACCAGGAATGATTGACCACAACAACTTAGTAGGATTATTTGGGGATGTACAATGTACGTTGAATTATTTGGAGATGTTTGGTACTTTTGCGGGGTTCCAACCGGATATTTGGGCTATGAAACATATCTTCAAGACAGGGCCTTTAGTTGTTATCATGGGGTGAATGCAGCCATTTAATCATTCTTCCTGACCACAGCACCAGGGATAATTTGCGCGGTGCCTCAATTTCACCCAGAAATTGAAGTTGAAGAACTTGAGCCATATCATGCCTTCTACCGCACCCAACCGGATCCCAAAAATCCCAAAAACGGATCCAGCCTCCGGTCCCCTCCGCTACCAGGTATTCGACGCATCTACTTCAGCGACCGACTCTACAGTGAGGAGGAGCTACCACCGGAGTTCAAGCTCTTCTTGCCGGTGGGGGGCGGCAGCGCGGACCCAGCACGCCACGCCATGCACCGTTTTGGGAGTTGTTCCCTTGCCATCCCTACGAAAATTGGTTCTGGAGGGTGGAGGATGGTTTCAAATACCCTCTGGTAAACGTTTACGTAACTATATGGAAAGATCCACCATGCTATTAATGGGTAAATCCACTATTTCGACTGGGCCATTTTCAATAGCGAACTGTTAGTTTACCAGAGGGTAACATGCAAAGATGTGTTTTCCTCCTTCCCAACAAGTGAGATGGTGGTCCACTGTTTGGCAGCTGCATCCTTTTGGGGCATCGAGGACCCAGATAAGCCTTTCCGAATGCAACCGAGCCAGCCATGATAGCCTGGGTAACATTTGTAGTGCCCCAAGGATAAACAAATTCCTGCATGTTACCCTCGGGTAAACCAACATAGCTATTGAAAATTGTTATTTATAGTTGATTTACCCATTAAAAATTGTGATGTTCCATAGTTATGTAAACGTTTACCAGAGGGTATAGATCATGTTCACTTCATAAGTACGCTATGTTTTATGTGGATTTATTAGGGAGATTAGTTTCTCCACTTGCAGTCTATGTATCGCCATTTCTGTTGCTTGACCCCCAGATTTTGCTACAGATTAAAAAATCCGAGTATAGCGACTTCCAAGGAGATAGAAAAGCAACGTTCCACTATATAGAATAGTGGTGAGTCACATATATGGATACTATGTACTACTACGTATTAATAGTTAATGGGAATAGTTGTTGGGGGCTTATTAAATATCGATAGATTATAAGGACCTCACTGTGACCTCACTGGAATCATGGTATGGTAACTGTCCCGAAATAGCCGAACTTTTGAGGTTAGTGACATTATCTGATTGGTAGTTTGGAACATTTTTTATTTTCCATTTCATATATGGGATAATCCTTCCCATTGACTCTTATTTGTCAAGATGGTTAAAACCACCAAGCAGTTTTAGTTTTCCCAGATATACCAGCCCTTAATACTTAGTTCGTAGCGAACTTGAAAAAGGTCGGAAACATTTTGAGGCGAGTCGCGTCGGCATCACATATCATTTCTGGGCCATCTAATCAGATGTCATCAGATTTGAGATGTAAATATATGTGAATATATGTAAATCATGATGTTTATATATATATATACAGTATATATCTATATTATATTATATGAAAATCTATTTCTATGGGTTATATTACAGCTCTTGAACAGAATCATCATGAAAATCAATGGGCCATCTATAGCACTGCGCTTGCGCCGCCAGGTGGCCCAGAAAGCACAGGCACAGGCGCAGGCGGCAGCACAGTGTGTCTTGGACGACGGAGGCATTTGGATTTATGGCATGAAATGGTTACCCTCTGGTAATTAAAAATAACTATGGAAAATCACCATGTTTAATGGGAAAACTCACTATAAATGACCATTTTCAATAGCTATGTTAGTTTACCAGAGGGTATCGTCCATCACTAGTACAAAAATCAGACTAGGTGTACTAGATTACTAGATCATTTTTGTTCCAACATTGTACATGATGGATCATGACGAAGGCTAAAATGGGAACGAGGCAATGATCCACAATATCTATCAAATAACTATCAATAATCATCCCAGCAACCCCCATCCCCATCCATTCCCTACTAAGCACCAGTAAGAAAATGGATATGTTGGATGCGTGTCCATCATTAGTACACCTAATTGGATACTTGTCACTGATATAGGATATGTACTATATGAACTATACCCAATGTCATAAAATGGTTTTACACCTAATTGGATAATGTAACATGTTGTATTAATAAGGATTAATTATGATGGATATCATAAATCAGGATAAAATGGATGTATCATAGGATCATATGGCATGCCTCTTCAAGAGGTGTCGCTTCAAACAATTTGGAGCTGGAAAATGCTTGTACACCTACCCTTTGATAATTTAACATAGCAAACTGTAAAATCACCATGTTTAATATGTAAATCAACTATTTTTTATGGCCATGTTCCATAGCAACCTGTTAGTTTACCAGAGGGTATCCCCACATATTCCCATGATTTTCCCATAAAACCATCTAAAACCTCCATTTCTAGTGGATATGTCCGACATGTTTTACCGGCAATTGGATACAATTAAGCTACCCCTATCAGCGTCCAGATGTCTTCCCGAAGATCATCCCGGGGAGGTTTGCCCACAGTCTTACACAGAAAGTGTGATTCTGTTCTTCACAACCTACACATCCATGTACCATTTGGTGAAAATGTCCTATTGATGCATATTATCTATATACATATATATATATGCATCTATGACAGCAGGTACAACCACAGAGTTGTGCTGGTGAACCAAGGAGACAGGGACAAAAAACGGAAGCAAAAATCAGCGGCGGTCGATTTCACTGCAGGCATCGCCTGTTTCAGCCAGTTGACCTCCAGCGCGGTCGATCTTTAACCATCAAACATCTATGAATGCACAGTCAACCATCAAACATGGGGATTTATTGTGCCAAAATGGGCATTGAACCATCAAATTTAGGGGGTAGAACCACCAGAAAGTGGAGTTGTTTTAGCAAACATGAGTGGAATTACCAAAAATCGTGAGATGAATCGCATGAATTTGGAATCCATTTGCATAAATTTGAACATTACCTTGAAGTGATGGTTCATTTCTTCAACCTTGGCATAGATTACCCCTGAAATAGAGATCATGGTTACAGTGGGAATGCAAACGAAGAACCATCCGAATAGAGACAAACACCACCTGGAGCAAAGTTGACTTATAATTTGGTTACCCAGGGTTAATGCCGGATATAACATGATATAACTATGGTTAATTTAATGGGTTTATACGCCAACGAAGATATTTGGGGGCCGTCATCACCTGCAGCATCGCTTGGAGGTCGCTGAGTACGTTTCGCTGGCAAAGTTTCACCCGGAATGGTCAAGTGGTGTTCGCCCAGCAGGGCCATGATGTTCCCTATTCACATGACCATGACAGGTATATCGAATTGTCAAACCCATTGACTGCCATTTAAACATGAAATACGGATCATCGGCAAGAAAAAACGAGTGGTGATCAATGTCGCATACAATCACATGAATATATGTTGAGCATCTCCCAGCATGATCTCCACCACATACCACGCCCTGCAAAGGTGGCAGCAGGTAATTGTTTCATCAACCCGCATTTGACTGGTAGATAAGATTAGTGCTTGGGAATGATGTGGGTAACAAATGGTAATTATATCCTGTATTTATGACTTACCCATATATTACTGTATGTGCCATATATCAAAATTATATAAATATATATTTGGTAGTTTTAGTGGATCACTATGTACGTTTTCAAGTCCAGAATAGCTGAATAGCTCATTCTTAGCCAGATTCAACTCTTCAAGCTGCCTTCTTCAGAAGCAGCTCCTGTGACAATTTGGGGAACCCTGGGACAACGAAATCCAATATCCTTTTGATGACCTCCAAAATCGTGCCCACAAGTTTGGGGCTAAATCAGCTCAGAGCATAATATATATATATATATATTAATTCGCGCACTTGTCTAGCCAAACCTTGGTTGTATAAAAGCCATGTATTGAATATGGTATCCAGCTAAACATGTGAAGGGAAAACTATGTTGCATCGATTTGCATCTCTTTTCTCTCAAATCCACCACGCCCACAGCATGTCGCGCTCTTTTTCGCCGCGTTCAAAGCACCCGGCGATTTCAATGCGCGTGCGGAAGCTGCTTGAAACAGAGCAGAGCTGATCCTGTGCATGGCTGAGCTTCGCAAAAAGCACGGCTTTGACTGGGTTCAAACTGGTTCATTGATGTTGAGTTAAGAGGTATTAAGAGGTAAATCATCATAAATCATCTATAAATATATAATAGATCATTACTAACCAACACTAATCATCATAAATCATCATCATAAATCATCATGGCTGCTGTTTTCCATAGCTAGAGCCCCTGAGAATTGGGATACCGTTCCACAAGGACCTCGGTTCCCACGAAAGCTCAGGGACCATAGGAAAACCATAGGAAAACCATAGGAAAATGGAGGTTTACCCTCTGGTAATTTGTTACATAGAAATGTCGTGGATTTACCCATTGATAGCATGGTGGATCTTCCCAGTTCGTTTTGTGTATGTTTACCAGAGGGTAGCCCATTTTACGATGACGGAAATATTGGAGAAGCAGTGCAGAAATTGAAAGGAACCCAATGTGTATCAGAACAATGTCCATTGAGCATCCATCCATGAGATTTCTACCAAGCAGCCATATCACTCTAGCAGACAGCTGGTTCGTGAGGTTGTATCCCTCATCATCTCGATATCGATGGGTTTTAATTTAGGTATGGGTCCCCATGAAATTTGAACATAAACGGGGACGGAACATGTGGATTGTACCTTGGCTTCTATGGATAGTGATCAGTTTTCCCTATGTTTTTTTGGGGTATACCCTACGTTCAGACACATCACCATGTTTTTTCGATACTAAACCATCATTGGCATCGTCATGAGGCATCACCCCACGAAGACTGTAGTAATATACCCCCTTGCCGTACCCCAACATCCATGGATTTTATACCCCAATATACTATATGTCATGCAATTCCCACCCAAGAACATTCGTTGGTAAATGTCCTACTTGAACATCACACCAATAAAAAGATGTTGTTTTGATCTCCAACAGATATTTTTTCAAGTGATGTTTAAAATCCCCAAAACTCAGTACAGACATTTCCAACCAATGGGTTTGTCTGAGAATAGGGTACCTCATCCATTGGATAATCACCATTAATTCCTATTATTTGATGGCTAGAACTGAGGGGTATACCCCATTTTCAAAGACACCCGAATCTCAGGTTGTTGGTTAGGTATATCCCATTGAATCCCATGAATTATCATAATAAATCCCAATTTTGCCAACATCAATGAGAAACTCCATGACCGCATCATGGCTCCATCACCCCAAACACGAGAGGAGCTTCAGAGGTCGCAAGATGCGATGGCTGAAAGCTTGCGCGAGAGCAAGGGCTCCTTCAACGTCGGGGCATCGGCAGATCCGAGCTGCCCAAGCGGAAACCATGTAAGGGATATGTCAGTTGGAACGTAAGCCTGTTGAACATAGAAACGCTTAATTCATCTTAATTCTAGAAATAACCGGATTATTTTGAGTAGCAATGATGTTTGGGTATTATTTTAGTAGTATGTGATGTTTCTGCATCTTTTTTTTTGGGCAGAATATGCAGGGACTCTTCGAAAAGTGCTTTGGTGAGGTTTTTTTTCGCCACTCGAGAGTTGGATCGTAGCAAGTAACCACTGGAGACCGGTTCACCTAACACTGACCAAAAGTCCATGTTTAAAGATGGCTTCCAAGAAAATTACAGTCAATGTCAATAGATATTCTTGATGCCATTTGTTTGAGATTTTTCTATGACCAAACTTGGTATAATGACATATATATATATACGTTATACATACATACATACGTACGTACGTACGTACATACATACATACATACGTACGTACGTACATACATACATACATACATACATGGCTTTGATTGAAAATAGGTGTTGTCTAAAACACACTGGAGTATCATTTGTGTTTCCATTAAATAAAATAGCTATTTCAGAGAATATACCCATTTTGTTTGACAAACCCACATTTCATAGTGTTGTTTAAGATTGTTTATATATCCCATGAAATATCAGCATTGTCCACCGACAGATCACAAAATGATATTCGCATTGTAGCCTCATGTGATGGTTAAATTCACATGTTTGATGACAAAATGACATTCACATAATGACAACCACATCTGGTTGGTGGTTTGGAACATTTTTCATTTTCCACAATATATGGGATTATCCTTCCCAACTGACTAATATTTTTCAGAGGGGTAGGTCAACTGCCAACTGGTCAAATTCAAATGCTACCGTCTGGTAAAGGTTTACATAACTATGGAAAATCACCATTTGTCATGGGAAAATCTATGAAAATCCACTATTTCTATCACCAAATTTTCAATAGCAAACTGTAAACGTTTACCAGAGGATACTTTCTATATACGTATATCACAAAAATCTATGATATTCCCATTAAATCCCATTAAATCCCATTAAATCTCCATTTTCCTATGGTTTTCCTATGGTTTTCCTATGGTTTTCCTATGGTTTTCCTATGGTTTACCAGAGGCTACTTTCCCAGCTTGGATTTCGCATCTGTTTCAGCAGCTGAAACACCGCCGTTCAAGGCCACGCTGGGCGACATGAAAGCCCTGTGGCGAGAGGTGGCGCGCCTTCAACAGGCGGAGCGCAGTTTCACAGGCTGTGAAGAATCGAGAATTATTGTATTGAAATTATGGAAATATATGGAAATATATATGGAAAGAATAGGAACTATATGGATATATATGGAAATATATGGAAATATATGGAAATACATGGAAATATATGGAAATATATATGGAAATAATAGGTATGGATCACTATGAATGTAACTGAAAATGGGATTTGTTAATGTAATTTTAATGGAAATATCCTCTGCTAAACTATCAGTTTGCTGTGGGAAATCCACCATGTTTAATATGTGATCAACGAACTAAATGGTCATGTTCAAAAGCTATGCAGCCATGTCAATTATTACCAGATGGTAATAGGCATGAATCGGTATGAATGTAATAACTTAATGGGATTTATATAATGGAATTTTAATGGAATTTAAGAATCAACAATGGGGATAAGTAGCTTAAACATACTGGGACTAAATTTTAAAATGGGGATTTTTCTTGATAAATTGTGAAAAAACATAGTGGTATTGCTTCATCGTATATTGAGATAACATAATAGATTAATATCGTATCTAGAAACTCTAGAGTTTCTATCATAAACATACTTGGACTTAATGGGATTTTTTCATGGATTTGTTCACAGTCAACAAGCTGGGATAATCCGCGAAAATTATGGTTTACATCATTGAAATAACAAGCCAGTCATTAGATTTGTGGTTGATATATCTACAATTTATCTACCATACTCTATACAAGTAGGATCTTTTTTTATAAATCTGGATGAATTTGATCATGACCTCGCGCGCCTTGTGACGTCAAAATGGCAATTCTTGGGAATTGGATTCCGGGAATCAAAACCATCAACGCTGGCCGGGCCTGATAACAATTGATAACAGCTATGGCTATTCAATCATATAATCCATCCAGATACCATAGGCATCCATAGGCATCATTGTTGTTGTTAATGGAACACGAACAAATAATGTTGTCCGAAAAATTCCTAAAATTCAAATTACGCGCCATGGTTTTGTAAAAGAATTGAAGCTTAAATTGATTTATCATTTTGAATCAGTAATGCGCACATACCATTTGAAATGATTCTAGAACATTTTTTTCTGCCATTGCAATATCAGCGTCATGAAAACATGGTATTAAACAGTGATGTTGAGATTGTGTCTTCAGCTTGAGATTGTGACCAATGTGGTAAAACATCGTAAGAAACGGCGTCTGACGTTTATAAGCTTGAACTGTAAAGATTTTTACGTGTTTAATCGGTCAGCACGTTGATACATTTATAGGCCCTCAACCTACGAAGAGGATTCCTCGTTCCCGACCTCCGAGTTTCCTCAAGTTGATCCCCGAAATTTAGGGTGCCGCATTTCTGGTTCCAAACAAAAACACTGAGAACATATATCATTATGCCTACAAAAACAAGAAATTCAAACATTACTACACATATGTAATCGACTGCAATCGTGATATGCGTGATATGTATATATATACATGGTTATTATATACATACATAATCATATATATATAATAGTTTACTGGATCCCAACTTGGTGTTTTGGGCCCAAATTCCCCAAGCTCCAGGGAGATGTGCCACTGGGCTCGCCCTGGGAGTCGCTGAGTCACTTGGTGATTCGAAACAAACTGGGTTTTGAATAATGTGTGAAAGATGTGATGAAGAGTGATGTAATAATGATACATAGTTAATTGTGATTTACTAGTGATTTAATAGTGATTGATGTGATGCCATAAATAGTGATTCGGAGGTTTAATAGTGATTTAGTAGTGAATAAAATGCCAAATGGGAGGTATGATATGATTTTCAAGTCAACAATGGGAACAATGGGATGTATGATAAAACATCAATCTTTTCTTTAAACAGTGGGAGGTGTACTATGATAATTCCATGATAATCCCATGATGCGTCGAGTTGCTTATCTGATATTGTCCCATGATAATTCCTTTTGGGATGCTCGGCCTGGTAAACTAACAGTTTGCTATTGAAAATTGCCATAGAAATAGTGGATTTTCCCATTAATAGCATGGTGATTTTCCATTGTTATGTTAGTTCACCGGAGGGTACATTATATTTCATGATACAATAGTTACAATAATAATTAGATGGCTTTGGAATTTGATGCTAAGTCACATCCAGACATTTCACTCTGGCTGGACTGGCGTTGGTTATAAAATCACTGGATATCTTCAATTTTTGCCCACGAAAAGACAAGGATTTTTTTGGCTGAAGAAAGGCCTTTTTGGGTTGATGGGACTTCATAATCCCTTGGGAGAAATCTACGAGGTGATGCCCCCCAGATGGAAGTTGGTGTGTAATGGTTTACAAATTGTGATTTATTTACCGTACATATATATATATATATTATATATTAATAACCAGTATATATTTATATTATATTTATATATTGGAGCCAGAAACCAACTTAGGAAAGTAGGGCGCACCAACTTGTAGTTTTTTTTTTTAATATGTGTTGACCCTCCAACATGGATTTGAACATCATTGAAAAAAAGGAGGATTTAAAGGTCGTTTTTTTTTGCCTAGCTGTGAAGCCGGTCTGGCGGTTTTTAAATGCCATGGGGATGAGTCAATGATTTTGTGAAAACCCAAGCACCAGGCTTTTGATCCATCTATCATGGTTTTTATGTTAGGGAAATCATCCCCATTCATGGCCGCAAGATTCAGGTTAGTGAATTACCCTCTGGTAAACATACATAAAGCTATTGAACATGGCCATAGAAATAGTGAGTTTTCTCATTAAAAATGATGATTTTCCATAGTTGTGTTAGTTTACCAGAGGGTATTATAATTTACCCAGATCTATGACTGAAATGCTGAGTACATTGCGATGCCGGGAATCGAGCACCGCGGACCAGGTGATATGAAGAACGAAGTTCAATCGCTCAAGTGACTTACCAGCAGCTTGATCCCCATTCACTAGTTCTCTTTACCATGTTATATCTTAGTGTTGGTTTATACCCGTTTCCTGATGAACTCCCTTTCGTTGCATGGATTGTTTGAGTTGTTTGGTCCCATGTCATGGTGAAACTTTGAACAAATTCTTACTCATTGAAAACCTGTTTCTGGTTCATGTTATCCAATGTTTCATGGTTCAAAAACCATCAAAATCACCATTCATTGCAGGTGAAAAAATCTCATTTTCATGGTGATGTTGGTCAACCGGTCAGGCTCATGGTGGAATCCGTGGAGGCGCTTGTCGGGGGGTTGTTTGCCATGGATATGGATGGTTGCATGATGTTAACCCATGTTACCCGTTACCATGGTGATGGAAAATTGTTGTTTAATGGTTGATTTAATGGTTGATTTAAGGGTGATTCAATGGTGATTTAATGGTTGTTTAATGGTGATTGTTCATGGTTTAACAATGGTGCAGAATGGGATGATTAATGGGATTTAGCATGGTGATTTTTCATGGTTTAACAATGGGTTAACAATGGTGAATAATGGGATGGTTACATGATGTTACCCTCTGGTAATTTGTTACAGTTTGCTATTGAAAATGGCCCAGTCGAAATAGTTGATTTACCCATTATCATGATGATGTTCCATAGTTATGTAAACGCTTACACCAGAGGCTACATCAGAAAACGCCTTTTAAAAAATCTGTTGGGCGCTTAAAAAGGACAATCCTATAATATGTCAAAAACCATTTAAGACTAGTATTGTCGATGGTTAGAAACCTACAATGTGAGGCCCCCAAGATAGCGTTCAGTTGGTTTATAACTCCAATAACTATGGTTTATGGTACGCAAATAACTATAGTTACTGGGGCTTTTGTTAACCAACAAACATCACTGGGGGGCCTCACATTGTAGGCTTGGCCCCTTCCATGGATCATGTTGGAGGCCATGGGCACCAGTGGATTCACCCGGATGAATCATTGGATAGCTGCATGGTGGTTCCCCAATATTGTTGCTGTTTAACATATATATATATATATATCCGATAGGTGGTTTGGAACATGAATTTTATTTTTCCATGTCTTGGGAATGTCATCATCCGATTTGACTTTCATATTTTTCAGAGGGGTAGGTCAACCACCAACCATATATATATATACAATAAAAGGTGGCTGATTGTTCCCCAATTTATTGTTGGTGTGCAACACATTGGGAGTAACCCTCGGATGATGAAAACTGATTTTTTTCAACGCAGCCCGCAACAGCTCCAGGAGTCTCGTGGATGGCACGGACAGGGCCATGGCGACCATGGCGAGGGAGGTGGGACAAGAAGAGGGCGCTGGAGTAAAGGAGTAACCGGAGAGATTCACCATGGTTCATTGTGCTAAACGAAGTTTCATAGACTGTACCTTATTAATCCTGATTGTATTACTGGTAGGTGGTGACTGGAACCATGGAATTTTGAATGACTTTCCCATCATATTGGGAATGGAATAATCATCCCAACTGACGAAGTCCATCATTTTTCAGAGGGGTAGGTCAACCACCAACCAGGTATTCTATGGTGGTATTTTTCTGAAACATGTGTTCTTGTGTTTTTCAAGCTCCAAACAGGTCGGTCGTCAAAGTTGGGAACCGCATTGTGACAGCAATTTGTGGCTTACGATGAAACCGTCATGGCGCTTGACCCCAAAAGGGCGATATTGTGATTTTTGATGAGTCATGCTGACTGGGAAACTGTGTTAGATGATATGTGTGACAATGAATTACAACATATTACAACGCACAATTACAGTGATGTATGATGAGCATTGTTATGATTTATGTGTTCTTTTGCAGGAGAAGTCATGATTCAAATGAATCATGATGTGGTGTATAATGCATATATATATACACAAAGATTCTAAATCCCTTCCCCATATATATTAAATACCTGCTCGAAAGCATGGTTTAGTAGGGCATTTACGCGTATTTGAAACCATACGAGGGAGAGTGTTTATAATATTTGACAGGATTGCCCCCCAGTAAATTGACATAGACCCACCCTGGCAGATAGGGGTTGGAAGATCAGTTTCCACCACAAATGTTTTTTTTCAGGGTCTATGTTAAATTCCAATGAGTATTGTCACAGCTACGAGATGATGACATGTCACCCTGGTCGCAGAGTTGACAGGTCATCCTGAGCTGGAGTCACTTGTCAAATTTTGGTGTCCGGGGTGGAGCTGTCTAGCGTCCTGGTTCTTCCGTTGCTCAACTGGGATCAAATATGGTTCCAGTGTTGATATGTGTGCGTATAGTTACAGTTGGACTGCTTGGAGCATAGATGTTGTATAGTTGCTAAATCTGTTATGTGTTACCAGTGTTGTAGAGTAGTGTTTTTTTGGTTGATATCATCAAACAGGGATTGTATGACTGTACGTCATAATTTTCTGGTGTTTTTTTTTAAAGGCTAGTTGGTTCAAGCCGTTCAAGCGTAAACCGTGCGTGAAACGCATTGAGGTGGACACCCTGGACCTGTCAGATGGAAATGCAGAAGTTGAAGAAGCAGTTGCAAGTGGTGGAAACTTTCCGAGAAATGGGCAATCGAAAGGGCTGGGTTTCCTAAGTCATGGGGGATCCCCAAGTTATAGCTGGTTTATTTCCTGGAACATCCTGTGAAAATGGATGATTTAGGATGTAACCCCCATTCTAGGAAACACCCAAATAGGATATCAATGGGAGTCAAAAAAACTAATGGGATATTGATGGATAGTGGGATTATACTGGATATGAATAAGACCGAGATCCAATAGGATATTAATGGGATTGTTGTGGGATTGCAATGGGATTAATATCAGTAAGATCTATTTAAAGAAAATGCTGTAATCCGATGATCAACATCACTCAGAGGCGGATATAATTCAAAAATAGTCTGAAACAGATTCCATCTGGTCATATGTACCTTTTCTTCAGTACTCAAACATGATATTTGGGTACTTGCACAGGGCTCTGGCGTAATATTTAGAGTTGAGTCAACCCATCCTGTTTTTTGTTGCAGGACCCACTGACGCGATGAATACCCTCCTGGGAACCAAGATATGGAAAACCAACGGTTTTCCTTGGAAAATGATCCAGAAATAGTGGCTGTTCCACGTCTATCTTAGTTTTCAGTCAACAGGAAGCTACCATTTTGGAATGATCTTTGGACACCATTTTGGCAGTGGCGCTGCATCTGAGGAAAGATTGATCTTGACGCTGCTCAGCTCAATATTCCCTTCATCCAACCTACCAAGGAGGAGATGGCTTTGTCAGTTTGTCTGAAAATCGGCGACCCGAAAATTCCATGGTGAATCAAACTGTGGTTAATGGACGGAAATAGCAAATGGTGCCACAGTTTCGGTGTACACCAGGGTATACTAACATGGCTTTCCATGCCCTCAAAAAACTGCCGGAATTTGATTTGACAAAGCGACCATGGTTTTGTCAAGACGGGTTGAGGGGACCCAGCCCACAATGGATCTGTTGGAGAATCTTTTCACAAATCCTGGATCTGGGGAACCGGCAATATCTAAGGATATCTATCCGGGAATACTCAACATGTTCGCATCCCCATTTCGCAAGCCCGAAATACGAGTAGAACAATACTTCAGTATACTGCAGTTAAAACTCATGTTTCTGCCATATGAGTGTCTTTCAGGAAAAGCAACGCTTAAACCCTGAAACGATAAACCTAAAGCCCTAAATTGCAAAACGGAAAAGAACACCCTAAAACTCAATAAAACTCATGCCTAAATCATACGACACAGTGATTTTTGTCAAGCAAAATAGGCATGAGATGTGGACATGCATGCTTGTTGTCAGGGAACGGTGCGTGGGTGAACCCAGTGGTTGACGCCAACATGTTTCACATGAACTCAGTTGAGATACCCTCAATGTTCTGTTGGTGCAGCGGGAGACCAGACGCCACCAGCCAGGGGCTTCCAAAGAGCCATTCCCTTACCTTGGGTACCGAGGTATCGCGATGCTTTGTCTGATATGACTGGCAAGTGACTTGACATGACTTGTGTGCCATCAAGCGGATATAGATGCGTGAGAATGAACTAACATATGTGCAACATACACAAGCTGTCACAAGCTGTCAAAAAGATGAACATGAGCAAAATTGAAGGACCTCATTTGCTGACATCACCAAAGGTCTTTGCCAACAGATAAGGGTTCCATAGTTCCATCATGTGCCTATTTGAGGCTTTGCCATGGCCCATAATTTCTCCAGATCAAAGTGGCCTGTTGTGATGAATTCCAGCGATTGATCCCTGGCTGAAAACCAAACAGCGACGAGGCTCAAAGATGCGTTGGAGCAAAAGCAACCCCCCAGAGACTTGGTCCTTGAAAAGCGGGTGTGTTAGTTGGATGGGTTAGGATGCGGTACAGCGTGGTACACCGAACGGAACGGCCATATATTTTCATAGGCTGATGATGCTTTTGGGGGTATCCTTCTTTCAGAGGCAAAGCCACAATAAGCCATATACTAATGTCCTTTTCAAACCGCTTGGTTTGGGAATAGAGGGGGTCAGCTTCCATTGAAGAACATTCGTAATGAGTCAATTAGTCTGAACGGGTATACCAAATTGCCCCCTCTACGCCCTTCCGAAAGGGCATTCTTGCATTGGTTGAGTTGCTGGTATCTGGCTTCACGCATCAACGAGCTGACCACATGATCCACTATTAAATGTTGTATTTTTTGGCCTGTAAAGCCTGTAAGGCCTTAATACAAGATTTAGTGGATCTTCCTTGTATACAACATTTCTTAGTGGATCATAAACTAGTGAGTAAATAAAGCCTATTAATTAACATCTATTAACTATGACTACAATAAACTTCTGAATCATGGCATACTTGATCTTGCTGGTCCTTGTGTCACTGTGTCCATCAATGGCTGGGATGGCAGCCTCTAAGATTGGCAGCGACTGGCTGGGATGACATGATCCGTAGATCCAGGAATCCAGGGGTAGAAGAGATAGCCAGCCTGGTAATAGAATGGGCTTTTCTATGGGAAAATCACCATGTGAAACAGAGCTAGAATCATCATATTATGGTCATACTGAGTCATACATCATCTAAAAATGGGTTATTTCATGTTATTTCATGCTATTTCTTTCTATTTCTACCATAGCAGACCATTGCCGCCTGGGCCCATGACGGCCGAGGCCCTCACTTCGGCCTTGACTTGAGCCTGGCCGCACATGCCAGGTCTCACTCCAAGCCAGTTGATGTAGCTGCCGGCTGGTGGGGTCTCATGATGTTCCCTTTTAAAAAGAGGAAGTGCAACATCAAGATGTGAGATATACCATCTGGTTATGACTAACAGTTCGCCATGGAAAATCACCATGTTTAATATGTAAACCTTCTATAAATGGGACATGTTCCATGGCTATGCTAGTCATAACCAGAGGGTACAATGAAATTCAGAGTGGGTGATGAAATCCAGGCCAAAGATGTTGTCACTTGCAGCCGCTTTGGCTGCTTAAGAATTCGTCAAAAGGGCACCCTTTGAAGCCTGAATTCTAGGACCTTGATCAAGGTAATTAGTATGAATGGAATGTAATGATGGAACTGGCCAGTTGGAATTCGATATATCCTGCAAAACTACCATGGCCCAAAGTTCATGGGAGGGTTCTTTCTACTTGAGATCACCAAAATGACTTGCAGACAAAAAAACAACAGAGAAGTCATACCAAGACTAGGAACATTGGTTTCACCTAACCACCAATCCAATCTTTGGATACCTGCTGGATACACTGGATCCTTTGTGGTTGCATTGTATCCGTTTTGATCAGTGACTCTGATATACGCTGATATATATATATATATATACATACAGACATGTACATATTTCGCAGCCCCAATCAAAGTTGAAGGCCATGAAATATCAGGCAAATATCACTTGTACTATCGCCATGCAGGCGGCAAGCCTCGACGGAGCGCCCCTGGCCACCAACCACACAAGGAGAGGTTCTGGGCGGCCCGAGCCCAAAAATGGATGGTTTAGGATTGAAAGTCCTATTGAAATAGAAAATTTGTATTGGTTTGTAACCTCTGGTTTTTTCTAACATAACTATGGAAAATCACCATTTTGAATGGGAAAATCTACTATAAACGACCATGTTCAATAGCAAACTGTTAGTTTACCAGGCCGGGTAGCCCCATTTTAGGAAACTCCGTGTGATGTTGGTCAAGCCCTGAAAAACATAGGTTAGGTCACGCACCTGATATACTTGGTCTGTACGTAACCATAGCTATAATCCATGTATAGATGGGATAAACCACGAATTAGGTGCACCAGGGCTACTAACCAGCTGGGCTTGCCTTGGGATAGCCATGAAACCTTGGAAAAGAATGGGTCAAAGTCTGATTTTGGGTTTGTCTGAAAACTAAAGGAAAACAAAAATGATGTTTTGTTTCACCGCCTTTTCCCTATTAAAAGTATGGTAAATCTGGGCCCCTTTTTGTCAAACCATGGAACTGCAGGTTCGTCCGGGCTCATTGGTTGACCTTCAATTAATGATTTCGTGCGCAGCCCACGTCGCTCCAGGGATGAAGCTGTTGATGGAGAACGTCTTGCAATTTGTGGAAGAACTCCACACGCGCGTGCGCCATGTTGAGTCCCTTGTCTCGGAAAGATGGTTTTGGGGGGAACCAAAAAAGGGAGATATCTGGCGTGGAACTAGCCTCCGTAATCAAATGCAATCGAAAATACCACTACTGGTTGGTGGTTTGAAACATTTTGTTTTCCATATATTGGGAATATGAATCCTAACTGACTAATATTTTTCAGAGGGCTAGGTCAACCACCAACCAGACTAGTGATGGAGGTTTCGTGCGCGAAAATCGAGAAATGGTAGATTTCCCACCTGGGCGACGGGGTCATCCACCTCCGAGGGACGCATCCTTTGCCAAAGACATTGCAGCAACTCGGCCCCCCTAACCCGTCGGGTTGGCATGGGGGAAGCCCTGAAAATGGACCTAGCTATGCTGGAACTTGGGATCCGTGGTTGGTATGTGGGGCCTCACTGCATTTACAATCTCCATGCGTTCAAGTGTGTAGTTTTAAAAAAACAATATCTATATATATTTATATAGTTCAATATATATATATATATTTCATAATATTTATGAAGTCTAACTTCAGTTTGTCTCAGTTTGTCCTAACGAGGACCAATATGGCAAGCTCCACGCGATGTGGGCGGAGTTGGCCGTGTTGGGCAGATCCCGAATAATCCACAGATTCTGGTTATGGAAAATCCCTACGTTTGTGAACCATCAAGTAGTTCTAAGTGGATATTAATGAATATATATATATACAAATATATATGTTTGTTTTTATCTATGTACATTAATATAACCATATAGCTATAGGATAGGTTGTATCATGTTATATCCTAACTAAGGTTTCAGGGCATACCATAAGTGCCAGCCATAGATCACCTCCGTACTGAGGAGGTGAGACGTCAGATGGAAGTCATGCAGGGCGAGACCTTGATGAGTTTTCATCAACTGCAGCAAGCGGATCCTTGGTGAAGGGAGAACCTGAACGGGAAGGTGGGGGAAGAAATCTATGGTATCTCTATTGTGTGGTATTGTTCATTTATGTATATATATATAGATATATAGGTATGTTTCCAACATACCATATATATATACATGTATGTGTATATATATATATATACATTCCTTGGTTACTTATTTTGTTCCTGTATTTATGCGTATGTTTTTGTATTTGTTTGAAGATCACTACCAGATTGAGAAGGTTGGAATCTGACCCACTACCCTCTGGTAATGACTAACACTTCGCTATGGAAAATGGCCCGGTTATAGTTGATTTACCTATTAAACGTGGTGTTTTTCAGTTATGTAAACGTCTACCAGATTTTTTTGTCTGTAAATATCAATCCAACTAGTGGACACAGACATGCTAAAATATACTACATGGCCATCTCTTTGTTGGAAGTCACTGTGAAGATTTGTGTGATACTTTGTCCTGAAGATTCAGAAGAAAACCTCTAAATCCAGGTGACAAAAGTGATTTTCCTATGTCAGTCACATCCATATATCAGTTTGGGCCGTTCGATCCACCATTTTCCAATCTAAGTAAAATAAGAGTTCTTATTATAAGCACTGTAAATTAAATCTATATAGAGAGAGAGAGAGACAGAGCCTATTGACAATATATAAATTAATATGTTCATGAGGTGGGATATGACTAATTAGATTACCATGAGAATAGACTCATATTATCTTAGATCTAACATTGCCACGAGAAGAATACCAATGTTGATTCCATTGTTGGTGATGAATAATGCCATTGTCGGGAAACTATTTTTATAATGAACATATCAATTATGTTCATGAGATAACTCCCTTTGTTCTTGTGATATTTCCTATCATTCCCCTAGTGCTCCAAATACCATCTGAGGTGTTTGTGCTTCAAAAACCACCCCCAAATGCAGTCTCAGAAAGTGTTTGGAGCCCTAGTGTTTGATCCATAATGATAGGAATCATTAATGGATCTAATGATACTGTGGATGGGCCAGCGAAATCCTGCACCAGGCAGGGTAGCTATTGGGATTCCTACAATGTGAGGCCCCCCAGTTATAAGTTGGTTTATAAGCCCCAGTAACCCCAGAGGATCCATGTATGGAATATTTACCTACATTGACCCCTAAAGTAATTTAAAATAATCCCAATGTAGGTAAATATTCCATACATGGATCCTTAGGGAACTATAGTTATAAGTACCATAAACCATAGTTATTGGAGTTATGTTCACCAACTGAACGCTATCCAACGGGGGCCTCACATTGTATGACATCTAAATCGTGGGAGTCCAACTGGTGATTTCGCAACGGCCCATCCACAGTATATCTACCATGGCTGATTCACCACGGATCTCATTGGAAGATACCCTCTGGTTATGACTAAACAGTTTGCCATGGTAAATCACCATGGCCCATTGAAATAGATGGTTTACCTATGAAAATAGCATGGTGGATCTTTCCATGGCGAACTGTTAGTCATAACCAGATGGTATCTCCATGAAAAAGTGTTGCATCCAGCTCCTATCGCCACATCGCCAGTCAGGTGGCTGACTTGAATTGCGCTGTGGAGGTGCTGTTTTCTTTTGAAGATGTTGAACCAAGAATGGTGATGAGATTCAGAATTTATATAATGTGGGTAAAACCACCAAACAGTATAGCCATTAAAAAACCTTCATACTGGTTGGTTGATAGGTATCTCCAATATGAACTAATGTGGGTTAAAACAATGTCATAAACCATCTCCCAGTCATCACCTTTTTTATCCTTTAACAGGTGGATTCCCAGTCATGGGTGGTTTATGGCATTGTTTTACCCACATTAACCAACAACACTTGCTTGGGGTGGTATTATTCCTGATTTTAATGTGATAACTATTGATAACTCAATCAGAAAACAAAGTCTCAGTAATGCGAGTGTGTGGTATGGCACTTGTGGCAGGCACCAAAGAAAATGGAGCTCTCAGATGTTCAGGACATTTAGAGCATGGGATGGTTTTGTACCAAACAATGGATGGTTTGACCAGCAAAATGAGCGATAAAGAGTCCAGTTCAGTCTGTGAATAGTGTGATATTCTATGGTATTGTCATCAAAATTGAGCGGTTCAATACAGACCATTTGTAGTACGATTGGTACCTCATTTGGGAAGCAGAATCCTATCTTGGCTTCCATCACTGACAGAGAAATGAGGTGAGCTGGAAAAGGTTGATTTTGGGCATAGCGACTTGTAGAAATTCATACACATGGGGAGTTGGCTGAAGCTCGTCAAGTTTTCCAGGGAATGATCCCCAACTTGGGCGGCTCTACCATGCGATGTCTTGGAAACACCCAGTAACTGGGTTATCCCAAGGTTGCGCAACTTCAAACACTTGATTTTGAACATCCCATTGTTTGACAACGTACAGGCTAGTGAAGTGTAGGTGTTTCATTTGAGATGCAGAATATGTTTGTTGCTACCCTCTGGTTATGACTAAGATAGCCATGGTATAGATGGTCCATAGAAATAGATGATTTTCCCAGCTAGATACCTCCATTTATAAGGGATTTTCCATGGCGAACTGTTAGTCATAACCAGATGGTATCTGATGCCGTGAACATTTCCACTGCCCAAACATCGGGTCGATCGATGTTTCGGAGTTTCGGGTTGAAGCACTCGAGGCCTGGCCAGTGACGGGAGTACAGGCCAGTGGTTTTGGATAAGGGGATCTATACCCGGCCTGGTAAACATAGAAACAACGAACTGGAAAATCACCATGCTATTTTCATAGGTAAAGCATCGAGGTAAATGGGCCATCTATACCATGGCTATGTTAAATAACCAGATCAACAAAATCCTGATCTCAATCGGCTTCGATTCCCAAACTTTGCCAGAAAATCGTGTCGAAAACAGAAAACTGCACACATTTTTGGAGAGTTAAAACAATTGCTTTATTGTAGGGTTTCCATAGAAATCAAACCCTGAAACCGAAACTTCTTGAGAATCTCTAGCGAGTCGCTCAAGGGGATCCCTCTACAGGAGCAGATGAGACTCGAGGCCAGGTGGAAGGAAGCTGGAAAAAACATCCAAAAAGGCTTTTGGGGAGGGTACCAATGAATGAAGTATCATATTTTCACTATCTGAAAAAATACACATATATATAATTAGTAAACCATGGTTTATGAACCCAGGGACATAAAATGTCATTGTTCACCTTGTTTTGGGATGATCTAGAATCTAGAAATCGATGGGGATGAAACATGGCTTCCGCGCCATGTGTTTCGCAAAGCCCTTGTCACAAGAATGCTTCACAACAAGGACAACTGGGCTTTATTTCTTCCTTTCTTCTTTGGGATGATGTCAGATCAGGGTTGCATCGAAGCCAATAGAAGGTGAGTTTCTGATTGAAAATAGAAGGGGATCCTCATTTTGTTGATGAGGATCCTCCTCAAATTTACATCACTACCCTGTAGTATTTGTTCACGTAGCTATGGAAAATCTATGAAAATATACCATTTATAGACTATTGGCCTATTAAAATGGGATGACTTGAAACCATCAACCAAAAATTGATGCAACAGCCCAAGAACTCGCCAGCACAGTGGATCTCGAGGATCGTTGGGTCGTTTGAATTTTCTTCCTGGGCTGATGTGGCTGTACAGTAAGACTGTTCAAACATGTTCAAACTATGTTTGAAAGAGTCTAGAGTTGAGCAACAACACGAAAGCTGCATCTTGGATCCTTTGCACAGGAACCGTGGACGTCGTACCTTTTGAGTTTCGAGACTGCCAGAGTTGTTTCATGCGACAGAAGCCATTGTGTGGGAGGCAATGTCCTTCCAAGATCTCAGCAGCAGATTGGGACGTCTGGAGGCATTGGGTGAAGCGCACGACACACACACACACAGATCAAGTATCCGTTGAAAAAGTGGGAGATGTGTTCTTGATTTTGTGATACTTATATAGGCTCAATGGTAGGAACACATCGGATTCTATATACATAGATATATATATATATATATATAAGTGGGTTCTATTATGGTTCACAAGCACATACCAAGTGGGATGCTGGTCCTTTTTTTTCGATGGCAGGCTGGGGAGCAGTCGGAAAGGAACAGAAATTTGGAGGCCGCGGCCAGCGTTTTTGGATGGCATACCCTCTGGTAAACATACAAAAAGCTATTGAACATGGCCATTTATGGTTGATTTACCTACTAGAAATGGTGATTTTCCATAGCTATGTTAGTTTACCAAAGGGTAGATTCCATGAATTTGACGATGGAACTGGGAATACCCTTTGGTAAACGTTAACAAAAAACTATGGAAAATCCAAACTATTTTAATGGGAAAACTCACTATTTCGACTGGGCCATGTTCAATAGCTATGTAGCAAATTACCAGAGGGTATCTTAAACTTTTTGGGAATGTCTAAACTGAATAGAAACTAAAGATTTGAGTGGGCCCAAGTATAGATTGTGTATCTATGGCTTCTACCCTCTGGTAAACTAACATAGCTATTGAAATGGCCATTTATAGTGGAGTTTCCCATTAAAAATTGTGATTTTCCATAGTTATGTTAAATTACCAGAGGGTATCTATTTTCCAGCTGCTTGATGTGTGCTGAAGATCAGTACCAAGGATCTGGGTTTCAAGTCAAACATTGTACTTCAAACTTAGCCTCTATATACACTGTATAGTTGTACATTATAAAATTATATGTCATTGTATACATAAGATAGAACCAAAAAGAGAAGATATCCCCACCTCTTTTCGTATGTTTTTCGGCGCTGTGATCAGACTCTTGGCACTTCAGGCATCTCTCCAAGATCTCAGCCGCAGATTTGAAGAATTTGAGGCGGTTTCACGTAAAACCGTCCATCGCCTGTGATCGCGGATGAAAAACAGTCCTTTGGTCCAAGCAATTTCGGTTTGTGTTTTTTGAGGGGATCAATGGAATCAAGTTGATCCGCAACAAGTGGCCTTGTGAACAATGTTGGAAGATGAATGAATATTGTGATAAACTGTTACATAAACCGTTGAAACACAACGGGATTTAAGGGGATTTCTGGCGGTCGGTTCCATCCTTCTCTGTGATTTGCCGAAAAAAAAAGCCTGGTGATTTTACCACCCAAAGCCTTGGTGAATGATTTTGAAAGAGACTTATGGCATCTTATGGCAGAATTACATGTAAGAATATCTTAGAGATACTTATAATTATCTATGACATGCGTATTTGTGTGTCTTTCGGATTTCATGAACTAGTCTACCAGTTGTGCACTGCGTTTGAAATCCCTAGATTGGCCTAGATTACCTTGAACAGGTCGTTGCCCAAGTCGCGTTCACGAAGGTCGAATCATTTCAGCAACAGTTGGCTTTGTCCTTGCAGGTGAAGTCCCAGCATCGACTGGAAAGGTTTGAGGCAATTGAGGCAAGACGGCAAGATCACAGCGCGAAGAGAATATGGCGTGTCAGGTGTGTCTCAAAACCAAGGATCCCTGATGATCCCTGTTTAATCATGTCGAATCATGTTCCCCATTTTGAGATATCCCGGTATCCCGAGACAAACCCATAGCAACTTCTTCGGGGCAGTGTACTTGATGTGATTTTAAGTTGGCGCTGTATGGGGACTTCTGTTGGAATCTCAGGATCTCTTGGGTTTTCCCACCGCTCACCACTGACAAGTGATGTGCCTGTTGGCTGTTGGGCTGTTGCAAAAGCCCCAGAGCAACAGTACCCAGAGCAGTGCGAAATGTCAGTGACGCTTCTGTTGCAGGCCATACCAAAGCAGCTAGAGCAAAGCA
>Ga0126342_10004194_pt1:2500-24415 | contig 24415 bp, 23 predicted proteins | sample Cyp1metagenome_FD_92528 | JGI IMG/M metagenome (GOLD analysis project Ga0126342, IMG submission 92528) | Coral microbial communities from Lord Howe Island, Old Settlement Bay, Australia - Cyphastrea 1 metagenome | ecosystem: Host-associated > Invertebrates > Cnidaria > Coral ...
TTGACAGCAGATTTCTTGAGAAAATGGGGAAGCCCTCCCTTGGTGACCCCTTCAACTCCGGTCGAATGTAGGAAGTCTTTCTGTGTTTCCTGAAATGGGGGTACCCCTAAATCATCCATCTTGATAGGACTTTCCATTATGAACCATTTATTTGGGTACCTCCATTTTAGGAAACCCGGATTTCTCTACAAATTCATTGCTTCGGGGGTCTCATTTTTTTTGCCCAATTTTGATGGGTCCATGACCTGCAACTGAAACTCCAAGAAGCTGAGTCTGTCCCATACGCAGCAACAGCATGTAATGTAATTACCCATAAATCCATTGGTTCGGTTGGTCATCATTTTCATTCATTTTCCCTATCAAGATAACCATTTTTCGGGGCATACTATTCATACTCCATTCTGAGACGCCCGCCTATCATTCTCCACCGGAGCTTTCCTGGATTCCGTAAGGAGTATGCCAGAATCATGGACACAGGTGGAGAAGCCGCAGCCAAGCGTGTCCTGGCAGAAAAGCTACCATTCTTTACAAAAGCAGTCAATTTTCATAGCAAAAGCGAAGAGGTGATGCATCTGAATCCGATTTTTGAACCCGGAACTTATTTTTTGTTTCGAGGGTATCAAGATTTAGCAGTGTTTTTATTCACTTGATTGGTGCTGTGTTCCCTTGTTCCTGCCTTGGCTCGTGGACTTCAGGATTTTGTGTGCAAGAGGGGCTTCACCCTGCCATTATGCGGCAGGTGGGTAAGCCAATTCAAGCGCACCAGGGTGAAATGACCCACACCCATTGTAGCATCATGACAGGATATCCATGTCTACACTTATATATGTTATATTATCTCTAAGGACATTTATAATATAGATATAGATTATATATATATTATATATAGATATAGATTATATATATAGATATTATATATATATTATAGATATAGATATAGATGTAGATATATAGGTATATAGATATAAAGATACATATATACAGGTACACACATATATATATACACGCATGTATAACTATATATATATTTAGATATATGTGTATATGTTATATGTATAGATAGATATCACAATGTTGTGTAAAGTGATATGTATATTGGCAATGAGATCTGCGGATTTATACTGCTATAGATGTCACTTGTACCTAAGCACCAAAATTTGGAAGATGAGTTTCTTGTTGGAAATGGCAATGTATCTGTTTCAAATTCAATCTCGGGGGTGTAGGGGAAACCAATCCCCAACTAGACCCCAAATCAGCAAGAACAGGCATAAAGAACTTATGTAACTATACGTCAATAGGTATATCAAGATACATACCACTGTACAAACTCATGTGTTTAATGATTTACATTTGCACACAACGCCGTGCATGACCCTACAAACTCATGTATATTAATAGTGATGTATATTAATAGTGATGTATATTGATAGTGATGTATATTAATAGTGATGAATATTAATAGTGATGAATATTAATTTATTAATAGTGATGAATATTAATAGTGATGAATATTAATAGTGATGAATATTAATAGTGATGTATAGATATATATATATATATAGATATAGATATATAGACATATATAGATATAGTACTATCAATGATCAACAAGATACATATTCCAGCGCTTGGGAGGCCGCCCAGCGGCCAGGCCTACAATGCATCTGAGCAGCTGAGGGCGCTCCTGCAGAGCGACGCCTTGGGCGGTTTGGCCATGGGTAGTTTGGAGGATGAGGCGCTGGGGGTGGCCAAACGAGTTGGAACCATTGGTTATTGGGTACCCCCATGATACCCCCAAAGTTCCAGTTTTAGAGATTTTTGGGAATAAAGTTGCGTCGTGAAGTGTTCTTTCAGTATGCCCCAGACTTGGGAACCAGCCTATTTTGGTTGCTGTTGGACTGCAAAATGCTTGGGTTTCAACCATGCAAACAAGAACCACTGCTGCTCATTGGACAATGGTTCCTGGATTTACTATGGTTACAACATGATTGACCCCCCATGGTGGCATGGGTTACCCTCTAAACAATCATAGCTATGGAACATGGCCTGTTTGTAGATGATCTACCCATTTCAAACGGCGGCTTTCAATAACTACGTTAGATTACCATGGGATGAACGGCCGCGGGGTCCTCAAGGATACCCAGTTTCTGCCGTGAAGCGGTTTGCCAGGAAGGGACTGCCGCCATAGCTCTTGAGCAGCACCGGAACTACAGCGCGATTCGAGACTGGAATTCCAAGGAGAAATGAACTGGAAAAATTGGTGGGAGCTTTGTGCCACAAAAAAGGACGTTACCTTCCAAAACTCGGGAAATGATGGGACATATTGGGACATGGCCGGGCCATGTTGCTGCATTGAAAACAAACAAACTTCATAGGAGTCACTTCATCCAACCGATCGGGAGTTGCCCAACATGACTTTTCAAGGCGATTCTTCTTTCAGGCGGTCACAAGTAGTTCCGCTTTGTATTATCAGGTCTCCTTTTCCTTCCAAAATTGACCAATTCCAGCTGCGTTTCAGCGCTCCCGAATTGCTTCAGCTTTTGAAATTCAGATCTTGTCAATCTTGTCCTCCAACTTTTGGCAAGAATCATGGGTTTGTCTGAAAACAGGGTACCCAAAGTTCAGTGGTTACTCATCATGTTCTCTAGCTCAATATTCTCAATCCCGTTTTTCAGGGTAAATTCCCAATCTTCAGACAGACCCAGATAATCCCAGATAATCTCGTTGGCGATACATCCAGGAGTGGTGCTGGGGGGCCGTGCTCCTTTCACTGGTCACTGCCTTGCCGCACTTGGCGGTGCACCAAGAGAAGCGACACGTCTGGATGGCAGAGGACACCATTGGTGCGGTCTATAGAGGCTCCATCAACTGCTGCAAGAACAGCTATGCACCTTGGCTCGAGGCAAGGTGCGGCCCCCGTTTTTACTGTTTTTACCATAGCGAAGTTGAGGCAAAGAACTAGCTTGGCTATGGTTGATGGATGTTTAGGGTAGATATGGGTAGATATATCATGATACATCCAGAGTTGATGGGGTTGATAAACTAACTTATAACTGGGGGGCGCCATCTTCTGGTTACTTGGAAGATCATCCCAAGCTTGTCGTAGCTGGTGAAGAACCCTTTTTGTTTCGGTAAGTCTGGGGTTATCTCATATACAAGTGCTTATTACCCCACTGACTAACTAATTACGAACCGGAACCTACGACTGGATCATGCCGGGCCTGGGCCTGAAAAAGGGGTATCACTGCAAGTCATGATCAACGGACTTTGAGGTACCCGATGTTCAGACACTTGGTAAGTGACTATATCCATCAGCGTCAAGATGGGTTTGTCTCTACAATTAGGGAAAGCTTCCATTCCATCCACTGGTTTCTCATTATTCCCTGAATACCATTGCACATTTTTGGGCGTATCCATTTTTAGACACCCCTACATCATACTGTTGGTAACAGTGTAATGATATATATATATCCCATCATATCCCTTGATGATGGTTACCACGTTTTCTGTAGAACACATCCCACTGTTTCCAATAAATTCCCAGGTTATATAAATATCCCAATTTCCCACCCAGCCACCAGCTTCCATGGCTTAAATACTGGTTCGTAAAATCCAACCTTTTTGCTGACTAATGACTAAACCACTGTTTTGATGGGTACAGGTACCATCCCCATTTCCAATCAGTTCATTGCTTACCAAGCCACCGTTTCATTCGCTTGGCGATTCGCGAGCCGCTTCGCGGGGGTTATCCCAGGTCTTTCCTTCACCGATCTTCGCCTTTCTGGACCAAGTAAAGGAAGGTGGATGGAGACCAACGAGATGTCGGTGCCTCGTTTGGAAAAAGTGGACGACTTCAGGATCCACCCCGGTTGGTTGTTTTTTGTTGGGGGATTGTTAACTGACCAAGATTTCTATGATTTCTATGGGGGGATATCAGAATCCATGAATGGGGAACACCTATGACTTGGTTGTGTTCATGACCTTACTGTCATCTTACGAAGACTTTTGAGGAGTTTGGACTGCGGAAGTGACCAGAGGGGTCGATCATGGTCCATTTTTAAGCAAAGGAATCAACTATGTAAGTGAATGGGCTACTGTATGTTACTGCAGTTCTCATCCATGTTTTGATGTAGACATATGTCATATCAGACAACAAATTATATACTGGTTTCCCTGGGTTTCAACCTCTATTCACAAATTGAACTTCGATGTACAGTAGTAAAACCGGTCATTCACCTGGCCGTGTCCTGGCACCGTGCCGCGGTCCCCCTGGCAGGCAACTCACCAACATGCCACCGCTGCTGGCTCTGCTGAAGCCTTTTGCCAACGGCGAGATTCGGATGGATGAGCAGGTCATGGGACACCTTGGGGGGTGACACCTTTGGTGGGTGGTACCCCAAGGCGAGTTCTCAACTTTGACATTTTTCCACAGTCATCACTGGGTCGATTCAAACGAAAATCAACAGTCTTACTCGTACCATTGTTTTACCAGGCAAATATCTTCTTTCTGCAAATTCGTTCTGAATTTGCTTTCAGAATCATTGAAAAGGCAACCCTTAGGCACCTTTCCCAAGTTTTTTTCCCAAGGCCTTCCCCCCAAAATCCTTGTGCTTCTAGGAAAAGCGATCCTTCCCTCCCCCTGGTAGGATGGGAGCTGCGTGATCATTGGCAACTGGATTCCCCTTGGACCTGTGCACGTAGAGACCCGGCTAAAAAAACGCCGTGAGGTTGGCCAAGCTCGAAGACTTTGCCAAAGGCCGATTATTCCATTTAACATCATCATCTAACTATATGTATATGTATGTATATATGTATATATATATTATATATATAGTATATATATATATATATTATATAGTATATATATCCCGATTGTGTATTGGAGATTCACATTTTATAATACAATACTATGAATATATTTATAGAGACTCCCATTTTTGATAGTGTACTGCTGCTTTCACGGCGACTTTGAGAGCGGATTTTGGCCAAAGACAAGCACAACTGGGATATGAGCCCTGAAGTTTGTGCTTCGGAATAACCCCCAAGCAGCTTGGGAATTTGATGAGATAACGATGTAACTATCCATGTTACATCCAGGTTGAATCTTGATTCTAAATCTGGTCATGTCTGGGATATAACCTTAGATTTTTAGATATGTTTAGATATCGTTGATATCATGGTCAGTTTCATCTTACATTCAGGTTGACACTTCAATATATTTCCTGGCACATTCCTGGGATATGGTTCATTTTCGAGGCAGTACCCTCTGGTAAACATCACCATAACTCTAGATTTTATCGCGAGTTTGAATAGGTAAATAAACTTTAAATGGGAATGTTCAACAGCTATGTTAGTTTACCACAGGGTGACAATGATTTTTCAACAACGACCTCAGGACACGGTGAACTTGCTCCTGGTCCTGCGGCGTCGATTGGAGGTGAGCGAGTGTGAAAACGAAACAACCGGGCCTACCCGGCCTGGTAAACTAACATAACTATGGAAAATCACCATGTTTGATAGGTCAATCAACTATAAATGGCCAATATTCAATAGCTATGTTAGTTCAGAGGGTAGCCATATTTTCTTTAGAGGAAATTAGTAGAATGGATACTTTTAGATGTGGCTGGCTGAAAATCCTCTATAAATGGAGGTTTTGATGGGAAAATAATCTATAGTTTAGGGCACCAGTATTTTAGGAAACAGGTCCAGTATTTGGAAGTCAAGGCCTCAAATAAATAAAATGATCATTTTAACATGTTGGTGTTTTTATTCCTTGCAACGCATAAACCATCATACACCCAAGATCTTCCCAGTGAACATAGGAGCCGTTTCTTGAAAATTTGTCAATATGACAGGACACCCTGTGCGAGTATGCCGACGGGCGCCACAGCTGCATTTTTTCGCTGCATGGGAGTCCATCATGGAAGACCTTCAAGTGGGGAAGGTGTGTACCACCCATTTCTGGTACCCAGCTGGTAATCAAACAAGAAATTCCCGGAAGTAAATGGGGGTGTCCATAAATGGGGGATCCCCAAAAATGGATGATTTATTTCATGGAAAATTCTATATGAATGGATGATGACTGGGGGTCCATAGGAAACCCCCAAATGAACATGATTTTCATACTAATGGGTGATTTTCCATGATGTATCCTGCACCGCCCCAAGGATTGCAGAAGGTGCGTTCCAAAGAGACAACGAGCTCACACAGCTTTTGCAGGAGCTAATCATCAGCTAATTTGCCCAAATTGGGTGTTTTCCTGAAACAAAATGGGTATGGATCAATGCCTATTAGTACCATTTTTAGTGGGATGAACATCCATTTACCAGCTATTTTGATGTTCACCAGGGGTACAAGGTTTTGACACACTGCCAAATGGGTAAAATGTGATGGTTCCCTGAACTGCACCTAAAATCTTGACAGATATTAATTTGACCTTTGACCGTGCACCAAAAAACAAGGCACCAACGGGCCCAGCAGGTTTTTTTTTGACAACAATCCAGCTGTTTGTCATCCCTGTGGATCCAAATACTTCCGAAGGTCCTAAACCCCCGAAATCAAATCCCACAAGAACATCAACCTCTCGAGTTGGTACGGATCATACAGATTTGATCCTTAGAGCAACCGTGGGAGGACCTCCTTGGCGGTGCGTCCCTGCGTTTCCGCGAGCCACCGGTTGCTGCCCCACCAACTGTGGCCCCACCAACTGTGGCCCCACGGGGCACGGTGGTCGCACCGCGGGGCACCGTGGCGGCAGTGAAGCCAGCGTTCCAGTGGGGAAACCCAGGATACCCTCTGGTAAACTAACATATAGCTATTGAAAATGGCCATAGAAATAGTGAGTTTTCCCATTCAAAATGGTGATTTTCCATAGTTATGTAAACGTTTACCAGGGGGTAGTGTACGTACCCCAAAACCCTAAGGGGTTCATCCTCATTTTCCCAGGAAAAGGCCACCATAAATGGCGGCTTCCCAGGTTGACGGTGACCATGACGGGTGGATCCGTTCCGGTCGAGCCTAACCGCCCGCCCAAAGCTGTGAAGAACAAAGGTTCCTGGGCTGCAGTGGCATTAGGTTCTGGGTTTCTGGATCACATTTTTTTGACCCAGACACACTCAAGAGAATGGGTAATGATTGTAATGTATGCCAACAACATACTCAACTTTCTTAAACCAGGTATGTGAAATAATGGGAATGGAGAACTGAAATTCATTTTCAACTGGAAGATCATCTTGCCTGGCTTTACGTTCCAGCTCCAGAGTTGTTTTTAGTCAATTCAGTGGTAGAACCATCACATCCTCCACTGTTTTCTGAACTGGTTTAAGTTTAAGCTATTCTTTTTGGAAACAACACATTTGAAGGTCAAAACAGCTTTCTTTCAAATGAACATCAATCCATTGAATTGTCCAAAGAGGCCGGATTTCAATGGGTGTTTTCACCTCGTCTGACTTTCGCAGAGGGCCACCCTCAGTCCCTTGCCTGATGAATTTCTGCGTAGGTATCGATTGGTGGAGCTGATCCATGAAACAGATCCGCGACTGTCCCTCGTGCATCATTTTCTACGCCTCGCGTGCGTCGCGAGTGCAGGGTACGAGCGCAGTTAACGTGTGTACATATGGCTGGTCAAATCGCCTCACAAACTTTGAGAATGAAACTGAAACATGTTTTTTCTTTTTTTGCCACTTAACCATGGTGTTGTTAGAGGATGCTTGGTGGATTGACAATTTGACGAGGCAGGGATAAGAAAAAATGGAGAAGCGATGTCTTGGGAGGTGGGGCCATGTCTGCCTGAAGTGCATTTCAAGAGGTTTTGTTTTCCAATAAATCGACGTTTTGCCATAGAATATTGGGGATTTTTCGCATTGCTGGGCCAGATTGCCGCAGGGTATCCAGTAATATCCAGTATATAGATATTGTCAAATATTATATGTTGAAAGCCGGCTTCATCTCCACTTTCTCATTCGATGCGAGTCAGTATAGGGCTTCCAAAGGGCCCTTTCACCCCCTCCAGGATATTTTGAGTTGACCTTGTTATCCACCAAGGTGGGTTCAAACGGGAACCCCGTAGGGGGGCCGAGCTTGGAAGCGGAGTTTGAGAGTTCCATGGGATGTTGGATGAAGTAAGATGTTGGAAGATGCTGGAGGATGCTGTACCCTCTGGTAAACGTTTACAGAACTATGGAAAATCACCATTTTTGATGGGTAAATCCACTATTTAAATGGCCATTTTCAATAGCTATATGTTAGTTTACCAGAGGGTAAGATATTGGAAGTGTCTTCATTGATCCGGAGGATCCCCCCGAACTGTCACGTCGAGTCACGTCTCGTCCCTTGAGGCACCACCCAGAAAATTTGCCAGTGCGAATCTCGCACGGTGGGCACCGCTCAGGGGGGCGAAGGAGATTGTTGGGATTGTTGGAATGGAGTTCCATGGGATGAAACAAGCAATTCCCATCAAAACAGTTGTACGACTGGACAACCCCGTGTGTATATATATATACATACACACATACACATATAACAACACATCAACACCACCAGGTACTTTAGGCATATCTCACCAGAAGTTTCCGTTTTCGAAGTCACTTATCATAGATGGGTTTGATCTAAAAGAGATTTTCAATTCAAATCGGAGTTCTGAGTGTTTTGAACTTAGTTACTGCAGATTTACATTCCAAAAACCAATGTGCATTTCAAGAGGACATTCATTTTCTAAGTCCCATTTCCGGGCATTCCATTCGATCCAGCATCAGCTGACCCAGGCTCTGCATGTCTTCCGGCCGTTGGCGGTCGCAAAGATACCATGGCAGTGATGTTGCAGCAGCTCCCAGCGGCGGTGCAGTCCTAGGTATACCTGCGATGTTCTGTCCCTCAACATTTATTCGTGAAGAAAATATTGGTATTCCTACTACCTCAACTTCTATGAACGCGCAATGGTCAAGTTGAGGATTTTGATGAGACAATTACGAATTTGAAAGAGGCTAAGTTGGACACAGCTAGCAAGATATATTTTGGGCCCTCGAGTCAAGTACTGCTGTTTGATGTTCCTTTAGGAGCGGGAAAACTGGTCCCTTCCCAAATCCTTTGTGACAGAAATTCCATGGTTGTTGCTCATTTTCGCCGCCTTTGCTTGGCCGTATCTTATGTTTATTGCTGATTTCAAAATCTTCTTCCTCACCTTGTTCCAAGAGTAGCAACCCCCGCTTTTTTGTCACGGAGTCCCCCTGCATAGCTAGGCCAGAATTGCATCGAACCTGCCATTTGTTGAAGCAGCCGCTCCTTTTTATGGTCAGAGCCTCGAAGTGCGAGCGATTTTTGGTGTGAGCGATGTGCTGTAGTCAGTATATTCATACAGATTTTCCCAACATCAAATGTAGGATATGCAAAGCTGCAACTACCATCAACTATATATTGTATAATGATGTTCCGAACTCAAATGTAAAGATGAAAACCTGCAAGTATCATTATCATTTGATGAAACGGAACATCATTATACAATATAGATCAATATATAGTTGATATATAGTTGATATTGTATAATGTACCCTCAGAATTTTGAGGAATTTCGTACCAGTCCTTTTTCGTTTCGAAACGAGGATCGACCCGCTGCAATGTTCCTGCTGGTCGATGGGCTCAGGGAATCCAGCGTTGGGGCGCCCAATGTTTCGGAACGGCGTCGGAACATGTTGTCATTATGGGATCTAAATGGGGATCCAATTAGAATCTAATGGGGATATAATATACGTGTATATATATATTATGTATATATATATATATATTTGTATTATATGTGTATATATATAAGTACTGTATATTTAATGAATTCCACACTTCACCCACCGGTAATCCAAGATGGGAAGGAATTGAGCCATCAACAAATGGAGATTTCATTGGATTTAATGAACCAATGGGATGTAACTAACGAACAAAATGATACTAATCCCATTTCAATATAATCATATTAAACACCACTGAGAAAAGGTGTTTTTTTGGGTGGGATCTCCCAGTCACTTCCGAATGGGACCATCGAATGGTGGTGTTTCATAGAAAAACAGGAGGATGGGAGGTGGATTAACAGGGAAAAATTATAGTTTACCAGTAGATGTAGGGGTTCCCCTATTTTTAGACAAACTATATAGTGATCAAGAACTACTGACGTTGGCACATATTGGCACATATTGGCACCGCCTATGAGTGTTTACTGGTGGTTCATTACTCCTTGTTTGGTTTATTCGTGATGATTAAGGTTTATTTGTGATTTCAATAATCAATGATTAATGGTTATGATCACTATAAGTAATGATTAATCATCATTAAACACCATTAAGAATCATTACTCATTGAGAATACACCATTGGTGTTTAATGGATGATTTTTGATACCCTCTGGTAATTTAACATAGCTATGGAAAGATCCACCATTCTTAATGGGAAAATTCACCATACATGGCCATTTTCAATAGCTATTTTGACATAACCAGAGGGTAAATCCCATTAGATCCCATTAAACCACCATAAATCCTCCAGTTTTTGGCGACCTCCTCCAGTACTGTATCTTGCGCAGGCGGCTGCTGCATTTTGCGCTCAGAGATTTCACACCTTCTTTTTGCCTCGGTGTGGAGCTCAGGGCTATGGCCACTGAAAAGCTGGGCATAGCTATTGAAAATGGCCCATTTATAGTGGATTTTCCCGTGAAAAATGGTGATTTTACATAGTTATGTTAGTTTACCAGAGGGTAACAGATGATTTTCATTACTGACACTAATCCCTTCCTCCTAATACAAAAACCACCCCCAAATAATAAAGACTTCAGGTAGTTTTTATTATTAGGGGGGTATTTATTGTTAGGGAACCAAAGTTGGAGTCATGTAATTAGTTATAATTATGACTATATTTTTTTTCGATTTCAAAATCAATTAAATTTCCTTTTATAACCCAATTAAAATATTGCCAAAAACTGGATTTCGAAGCTTTCCCCTAATAATAAATTAAAACCCTTAATGAAAAAAACTAAATGTTTTCGATTTCGAAATCAATTATATAGATTTCCTTGTATAACCCATTGAAATATTGCCAAAAATTGGGTTTCGAAGCGGACCCTAATGATAAATTAAAACCCTTAATAAAACACTATTTTTTTTCGATTTCAAAATCAATTAAATTTCCTTTATAACCCAACTAAAATATTGCCAAAAATTGGATGTCGAAGCGGACCCTAATAATGAATTAAACCCTTAATAGAAAAACTATTTTTTTCGATGTCAAAATCAATTAATTTTCCTTTTCTAACCCAATTAAAATATTTCCACAAACTAAATTTCGAAGTGGACCCTAATAATAAATCAAAACCTTAATAAAAAACTAGTTTGTTCGATTTCAAAATCAATTAATTTTCCTTTTATAACCCAATTAAAATTTTGCCAAAAATTGGATTTCGAAGCTTTCCCCTGTTAACAATTTCGATTTCAAACGGACCCTAATAAAAAACACCCCGGGGCTAACTAGTTTTTATTATTAGGGGATGAAATCCAGAAATAGTAGCTTTATTTTTAAATTGTTTTCTAAAGGGGATCAATTAAAAGTCAAATTGGCCAACTTCAAATTTTCCAAAATTGGAGACGGACCCTAGTTTTTATTTTTTGGGGAGGTTTAGTAATATAGGAGGAAGGGTATAAGGTATTGTCGTTCATATACATATATATATATATGTCGTGTTGCTACAGGCTACGAGCCTTATATTGTTGTCATTAAATCATTACTGTGTTGTTTTCCGTTTTTTGAACCATAGCCTCTTTGATCTCATTCGGCTGTTTCAGAGCATTTTGGACGCATAAATACCAGGGGGTGGTTGTTGAATGGATGATACCGAGATTGGCGGAATGACTTCAGTCTGGATGACCCTAAGTGCTCTGTGTTTTATGATACAGTATGGCAAGCTAGACTACATAATAGAGTGGGCGGCACTAGCAAATGGTTTCTCGGAATTTTGTGGATTCCCACAGGGCCCACCTCCCTATGAGCCTGGAAAACTTGACCTTTGGCGATAAGTTCAACCAGAGTCTGAAAGGAGTCACCTTTCCAAGCAGTCTTCAGCGCTTGACCTTCGGCCACCATTTCAATCACAGCCTTGAAGGAGTGATCTTTCCAAGTAGTCTTGAAAGCTTGACCTTTGGTAATCGGTTCAACAAGAGCCTGAAAGGAGTGACTTTTCCCCGCACTATTTCACTGCTTGACCTTGGGTTATCGTTTCAACCAAAGCCTGGAAGGAGTGACCTTTCCAAGTAGTCTTGAAAGCTTGACCTTTGGCAGTCATTTCAATCACAGCCTCGAAGTTGTGATTTGGGTATGGGTTCGCAAAGACTGGAAGGGTCGCCTTGCCAAGCGGTGTTCGCAGTTTTTCATGTGGTGGTGTGTTCGTCAGCAGCCTACCTACTAAACTAAACAGCTAATCAAGAGCAGTTTGGAGCTGGACAAAAAGAAGAAGGTGAAGATCCCTACTATTAGTAAGCATCTTCCTCTTCTCTCCCTTGCCGATGAAAATACGTGCAGTCTCTTTCACCTCTTCTGAAAAGCTCACAGGATTTACATTTTGATCATTTTGTGACCACAAAAAATGGTTTGGAATTGGTCAGCAGCTGACACAGAGACAGACATTTTTTTTAACCCTTGGTCTCTCAGAACACATGGTCGGCAAGTGGGTTGGTTCGCTCGCCCCTTGTGTATCCAATTGTGCGGGAACAATTTACCTAATTATTATACGTATAACCAGCTATTTGATCCCATGGTCCATCTAAGTACACAATGTGGTTCCTCCCAGTGGTGTTTATTGGTTTCTAAACCCACCAAACTATGGATATACATGGATATACTTGCGATCTTAGTCAAGCTACTTGCAAACGAACATAGCTAGTGCTAGTATACATAGAATATCAATCCATCTGGGTAAATTATAACGACCTCACGTCGCGACCTCACTATAATCATAGTTAGTAAGGGGAATCATCCCCAATGGCCGAACTATTCAGGTCAGTGAAATATTTTTTCATTTACCCAGATCCATATCAATCCCAATTTCTTGGATCCAAACATGTTTGGTGCTTTGAGATCACCGTGTTTGTTCGCCGGGAAACGCTTGGGTCAAAACCACCAGCCAGTGATGTTGGGGAAAAAAAACCATTTGGGCGTGTCTGAAATCCGGTATACCTTTAAAATCACTGAATTCTATAGTGAAAATGATGATAAACCATCAAGATTTGGTGGTTTTTCGCCCAATAATTTTCAGGCAAAGCCATTTCCTACAACGTTCTGGAGTCCTAAATTCAACCACATGGCTTTGTGCGAAAAATCGTGTACCCCCCATGACATCCATTGGTTCATGCCCACAGCCGCGAGGCTTAGCAGCCGGCAAGATGAGCGACTTGGCACTGGGGATTCAGTGGTTCAGATGGTAGAGATCAACTTATCAGTGGCCGGGATCTGGAAAATTGAGGAGGCTGGGCCACCAACAAAACATGGCCAGTTTGATGGGGAACATGATGAAAACTTGTGGGATGGAATGGGGGTACATCATTTTGAGAAAGTGTTTTTTGGTTCAGCAGCAAAACATGGGGGATTTAACCCTGGGGTGAACCAACGTCAATGTGGACAACGCTTTTTCCGAAGGACGAAGATCTACAAATGGTGGGTTTTTCAGATCTATGTCAATTGACTGGGGTAGCCATCCAAAACACATGGATATGGGTTTGGTTCCACAAGATCCAGTGATGGGTGTGCAAACAGGCAACTGGTTGTTGGATGTTGTTGGTATGCAAGTGTGTCAGGCAAAAAATGGAGGATGATGCTTTCACGTTCCCGCCGTGGGTTTTTGAACATTACCAGCACAAGTCCTTCTAACCCTTCATTCTGAATTCTTATCCGTTGGAAGGGAATGACGCGTCAAAAAACCTGCAATGATGAGGCAATCCATTTAGACCCATGTTTGTGGGTCAACTCGGTTCAATACCCTTAATTATGTAAAAATTGGTTATCTATCCCCATGGTGTGATTTCAGGACGGTTAAATGGTTAAGATCGGTTTGTTAACATGTTAACATGTTAGCATGTGTTACCCTCTGGTAATTTAACATAGCTATTGAGAATGGCCATTTATAGTGAGTTTTCCCAGAATTTCCATAGTTATGTTAGTTTACCAGAGGGTAAAACCATGGTAGCCACCACCCCCAATTCTTGATGTTAAAACCAAGGCCGGAGGACTTCGAACTGGTGGAGATGGTGAACCAGGTGGACCGATGTCCTGGGGTCATTACTGCAAAGTTTATACGTGGGTTCCACGTGCGCGCTCTACCGGGAAAATATAGGAAAATGGTTAAATTACCCTCTGGTTATTTAACATAGCCATGGAAAATGGTCCATTTATAGATGGTTTACCTATTAAAAGTGGTGATTTTCCATAGTTATGTTAAATTACCAGAGGGTAAATGTAAACAATGACTGACTTCCCATTATGGGTCAACATATGGAATATAGTTACGGACAATTATGACACCCTCTGGTAAATTATACAACATAGCAGTGGACTACAAGTGGTGGATTTTTCCATGACTATCTTAATTTACTGATATTTACTGTGGGGATAACAGAATTCACTTATTCACTTGTTGTCTTCAAAAACAAGCGCTGTCAAGACAAATTCTAGTGAGTATCAACATTTATTAATTGCAGGGTTGTTCAAGCAGGGTAGGCAAAAAAAAGATCAGTGCCGAGGACTTAAGGTCCCCAGTTGCCAATGATGTGGGATGGATAAGGACAACATCCCGCATCTCCATTCAAAGTGGGTACAAAAAAGTTGACCCGACCGGCCACATATGGTGAAGTACATATATGCAAATGATATTACATCGCTTAACATCAATGATATACGTATAACAGCAATGATATATCACTTAAGAGCAATGATATATCACTTAACCATTGCTTGAGGAATCCCAAGATGGCTTTATCTGAACGGCCTATTGCAAATTTTGACGTTTGATCATCTATTTCCCGATGAACAAAGTGCCATGTTTTTAGGGGGCCCACCCAGATATCATATCAAGGTATATCAAGTTGGTTGTGTATCCTACTATATCCTCACAAAATGGTTGTTTATAGACCCCCCCATAACTTTGTTGGTTAAACCCCCTACATACCCCGGAACAATGGTGAAACATCCACTATGTTTGATGCTGAACTCTCAGTTTTCATGGCTAAATCCTCATTTTTGTTGGGTTTTCATACAGGTTTTGTATAGTTCCCCCATGGGTCACTCCTCATTTTTGCCTACCCTCTGGTAAATAAACATAGACCCTGAAAATCACTAATTTTTAATGGAAACTAGTCTTCCAACCCCTATCTGCCAGGGTCTATGTTTATTTATTTATTTACCAGAGGGTAAATCAACATGGTTTGTGGTACATCCCCCAGCTGAGCTGGAAACCTCGAAACCTGCAGGCCATTGAGGACTTGGAGAAGTCTTTGCTGGACAGCAACGCGCGCTATGCAGGCCTCACGTGGATGTGAACGCGGAAACCTATGCCAGATATACGGTATCTCAGTATATGGCAGTGTGTCAAAACCTGGTACCCCTGTAGTTCACATCAAAATAGCTGGTAAATGGATGTTCATCCCACTAAAAATGGTATTAATAGGTATTGACCCATACCCATATATATATAAACGTGGGATAGAATGGAATTTCACAGGAATTAATAGGATATGATGTGATACGCAGATAATTATAAATATATACACACCTCGTACATCAACACAACTTTCCGTGCGTTTGGAAATGTGGAAATGTGCGCATTTGCGAAATTTCTGCGCTGCGGCTAAATTTGAGCGCGTTTTGCACGAAGGTGCGCGTAGTTTGAATGTTGGCTGGAATGGCTGGCAAACCCAACTTGGATACTCTTTGAAATTGCGCTCGTTTGCGCCAAATTGAGCGCAAAATTGTGCGCGGTGCTGCGCTGTTTTGTGACCGTGGTTGCCACCAAATGGTCCAGATTCTTTACTGCCAACCATCGAAATGAAGATGTCTGCGCGTTTGGCTGAATTTGCACGTTTTGTCAACATGTGGTCGTTTGACCCTTTTGTACGTTTTTTCTGCTTGAACACTTATTTGTGCACGTTTGTAGTTCCATTGTTTTTTCGGGGTGGTAGCATGAACACAAGACTATAGTTCATCATTGTTTCCGATCCAGATGGCCATTGAGGTCTATACCCAATTTTCAGACACACCCAATTCTGCACATGTGTCATACCGTTAGAAATTCCTGACTGATGGTCCACCAAATCATCATACACAACTCCTCCAAACATGAACCAAACATGTCATCAAATTTCACTGTCTAGCAGAGGCTAGCATTTTGTTCGCTTAAACTCCCATGGATCCTTGTTTGTTGCTTCTATCGCCCATGATTATTCCATATTATTCCAATAGTGATTCCATAGTGATTCCATAGTGATTCCATCATAGTTATCCCATTTCTATTCCATCAATATAATTATGGACCATAGTTTCTCCTACAAGTATCCCATAAATATCGCATACCCGTATCCCATACTATGTATACAGAATTTAATATATACACAGGTATACATTATATATATATTATATATATATACACATTGTAATCTCAAATAGACATCCTATAAAATCATGTTTTTGGGGAGTAGTCCCCAAAGTTGTGACCTCCCCCAAATCACAACACTCTCACAGGCTGTGGGCTCGTTGGGTGCTCAGTGATTCCCGTCGAGACACTGGCTTGCTGTGGCCAGCCAAAAATACCTCGGTATGATTGTAATGAAATGGACAATATAATTCTGGTTGGTGGTTTCAAACATTTTTATTTTCCATAATATATGGGATAATCCTTCCCATTGACTAATATTTTTCAAGATGGTTGAAACCACCAACCAGAATTGGTTATGGTGATTATTATCATTATTATTAGTATTACCCACTTAATCGGACATGCCGCTGCCTATTAACCAACCAGTATAGTGGGATGGGTTAGGGGTATTTTTCATCGCTCTAGCTGAATTTGTACGCCCCATAAACACACCCGTAAGATTTTGTATAAATCCTTTTGGGATCTTTTGGCATCTGCGTCGCTTTCGCACCAGTCTTTGGTACTTTTTGTTGGTAGTTGCTGAGGTTAGCCTTTTTCGCAGCCATGGATATATGGAACAGCCATGATTTATCCGGGGACAGCATCTCCCAGAGTTGATCTGCCCAGGGATTTCACACTCTGGGCTGGGGAGAGGTAGTGTTGAGTGTTCGCTGGCGGTTTCGGGGGCATGGCCACGCTAAGACCTGAGAAAACATGTAAATGATGCAGATGATGCACGAGTTGATTGTGCATCCCACTTAGAACCTGGATTGTAAGCCGAAATAGAGGATATCCCATAGGTGGATTATTAAGCATGGCCGTGAATCACTTGTGATTCCTGGGATGCAACACCCTATGATTGCTGTTTCTGGGGAAACCTTTCAGCAGATTACCTCCCTCAGTCGTGAAATCCACCGCTCCGAGCCCTGGACTGGCCGGCCAGGGCCAGTGTGACATAGATGCTGATCCAGGGTTTTTACTACTTAGATCTACCTAGTTTTAATCTTGGGAAAACAAATGAACAAACTAAGAACAATCTTGGTGTCCACACATTGTAACACATGAACAACGGCTTGATGTTTGGAAACGCCAAGGCATTGCTGCTGGTGCTTGGCCAGCGAGTACTGGTGCTTTACCTGAGATTGGATGGACCTAGCCGGGGCAGCCCCATGTTTTTGACATGATTTTGCAATGTTTTGGTGGTTGAACCAACAAGAATTGGTGTTTATATTAATGTGTTTACAACCAGCCAAAAAATGGGAATGTTTTTGCGTGTCTGAAACTGGGGGATTCACCCCCCATTTGGGTTTCCAACCCGGGTCCAAGGGAACCCGTGAAATGGCTTTGATTTCAAGGTTTGGGGGTGAAAGGGGGGGATGCTTCAAGACATTTAGGATCTGAGTGTGCCAGGTTTGATGCCACATCTAAACTCGCATGATGGGAATTGCCTTGGCCCATCTGTCTTGGGAGTTGTGCCAAAGTTGTTTTTTCATCACAAGTATATACTGCTCCACATTTTGCCAACAAGAGATTCATGTTGCAGTTTGAATACATTCGCATCTTTTTTTCCCCGCTTATTTTTTTCAGCTGCATTTTTCCTAGTCTTTCTTTTTGAAGGAGAGGGACGTTTGTTACATACGGCGTTTCTTGTCATTTGCCAAGATCAACCAGCCAGTCCCATCTTGTTTTGCGAAGCATCCTGAAGAATCCTGTGAGTCAACCCGATGCAATGCCCGGGGGTGTTCTCTCGTGGCCCAGGTAGCCAATGTTGGAAATTGCAGGGCAGTGATGTGGGGCTCTCAGCTTGTCGTGACATCATCGCTGCTGTGGATGCTTGAAGTTTAAGGTGCACCCCGCCGAAACCGAGTGGCGACGGGCTTGCCGCCCCATCGCGAGAGCCCAGGGGTCTGGAAATGGTGACGTCCAGGGTGGGTTGATCTGTCACTTCGAGAAAAAACCCTAGCCACAAAGGAAGATCAATATCAACGGATTGATTTTGCTGGGAAAAATCTGAACCGGAAAGCATGGTTTTTACATGTTTTTACCATCAAATATAGGGGTTTCATTTCCTGCAACTTTTTCCTTAGACCAATCCAATGGCAATATTTCGATGAGCATTGATACTCATTTCAGGGTTCATCCAAATGGGGTGTAGAGGATAAACCAACAATGACTGGGTGGATCCAAGTAGGAATTCTGTGTCATGAGGGGCTACATATACCTAATATACCCTATACTTTTAGCTCAGAACTTACTACCTATGTGAGGATTTGACAACATGGAACCAGTCTGAAACTCTCTGAAACTTGCCTAATGTTGACTGAAACTAAAGCTTCTCTCATCTTGGCTTAACAGTTGACATTGTGTGAAGCTGGTATTAAGCTGGTGGTTCTATTTACATCTCGGTTTTCCTTCCCAGAATTGCCCTAAGGAACAACCATCACAGGAATTCAGTACGGTCTGACACATTTTGAGCAATTTTGCCAACCCAATAATCAACTATGGGTTTCCTCCACATTTTCCCCATCGTCGAAAACTCAGGCCCAAGGACCCCTGGAAGATCCGCCTCTTGGTAGGTGGTGGGGAACCCAGCCGTATGCTGATTATCATCATTTTTTAATGGGATTCATGATGATTCATGGGAGTTTCATAGGCTTTAAACAGCAACAAAAACCAATTCATTGACTTATATCACTTGTATCTCCAAAAGTGACTCTGTGTTTTCTTGAGCCTTGAGCCATCTGTTTTAAGGATTGAAACTCTAACGTCTAACGAAGCATCTCATCTCCAAGTTTCGAGGTGGCCCCTCGGGGCAGGCCTTAGCAGATGTGGTGAAGTTAGAACGCCTGCGGAGGTTAAAGGCTGGAGCTGCCGGGGCAAATGATGTGGGGATTTTATGGGATTTATGGGGTTTTCATGGGGCTTGTGATGGGTTTTCATGACTCTTTGTTTTAAATGGATGTTGGGGATTAAAACCAGTATACGGAACAAAACTTGCATTGCAGTGAGAACATTTGGGATTATACATGTTAATATGTATTCCTGGTATGTTACATATGTTATATAATACATACACCCATAGCATTTTGATCATGTTTTGCCATGCTCCGGTTGCGACTGCCTCATCTTGGCTCTGTCGCGCCAGGAATACGCACCCTTAGATTTCGAGGGCAAACCTGGGGATGTGCTGAGCGGCTGCAGTGTTGGGGCACCTGGAGACGGGGCTGTGCCATGGGGGAAAGAATCAAGGGACCTTGATATTAATTAACGGGATTTAATGGGATTTAAGGGGATAAATCATCAAACCCACATTAATTGGTGAAACAAAGTCAGCTTTCTGGTTTGGAGTTTTTTGTTTGGGGGAATAATTGAATAGTTTGATGAATCATATTTTTTGAGTGAAGTGTGAAGCTAGAGATGTCGAGCCGATCCACATGCCTGGGCCTGTGGCTCGAGTGATGAAGCGTTCCTTCGGTCTCTGGGGCGGTTGGGGCGCTTGGGTCCTGGGTATCTTGGGTTGGAGCTGTTTTTCTCACCTTTCCACGGGTTGGATCTGCGCTTTTGCGCTTCCGCGACGCGACCTGTTGGCTCGCGGAGTCGCAGGACAGGGGGTCAGCAACGATATTCTGAGCCGTTCTGGATCAAGTACTTTAAGCAATGACATGGCCGTGCTGGCCTTCATTGCGGATACGACCACGCCCAATGGAAAAGCCTTGGTGCAACTGGTGACTGAAACAGATGCGACAGAGACTCTTGGATTCTGTTGGTTGGAGCGATCCGGCGTCACCATCGACCAGGAAAGCTGAATCCACATCAATGTGACGACTACTGAAATTATCTCAAATTATTAAACAAAGACAGCCATAGAATTTGTCAGATCCTTTTGTCAATATTTTGCACCTATGGCCTCCCCCGGATGAACTCCGATGTGTTCTATTTAAATCTCTATGAATCTATCTATCTATGAATCTATCTATCTATGAATCTATCTATCTATCCATCCATCCATCCATCTATCTATCCATCCATCCATCGATCGATCTATCTATCTATCTATCTATCTATCTGCCATAGATCATTGGCATGGCCATCGGCCCTTTTTCCTTCCCGTCTAAGGACGTCGCAGTGCATCTTCGGCAACTGCCTGGAGGACTTTACCTCCTCGCCGAAATTGGCCGAAGTCGACGTGCTGGTGCTGGCCGTCTTCGCCGGCGGAAACCCGCAGGTGATTGCGGAGCTGTGGCCGCAGCTGAAGGCGCGGTGATGCATGGCCGGAGCTTGGATGGTCTGGCAAGAATGGATGGAGAAGAGGATAGGTGGGGATAACTATATATATATATATTATAGTATATATATAGATGATCATATATATATATATATATATGGAAAATCACGGAAAATCATATCGACATCTATTTATTTGTTAAAGGAGCTACTGACTCAAAGTTTCAATTAAGCATACCACACGACGGACGGTGTTGTTTGAAATGTTTGTTGCATGTTTTTGTAGTGCTTTTTGGCCACTGTGGTTCTACATTCCTAAATCAATATCATACCCTCTGGTTATTTAACATAGCCATGGAAAATGGCCCATAGAAATAGATGGTTTACCTAGCTATAAAATGGTGATTTTCCATAGTTATGGTGATGTTTACCAGAGGGTATCACGAAATATCTACAAACTATTTTGAACACCAGCAAACCTTGGTCTGGGGGGTGAAACTAATTGGGGTTGCCGCTTTTTGTTTCCGGAGGATTACCGCGGGTAAAAAAAGGGGTTTCTGAAGCGAAGAATATTAAACTTGCTTCAAATTTCAAAAGGGTATCGAAGATTAGCTAGGAAAAAACATATTGGTATGTGTTATGTGTCCAAATCTATCTATCTATCTATCTATCCATCCATCCATCCATCCATCCATCCATCCATCCATCCATCCATCCATGCATCTATCTTTCAACCCTATCACCATCAACATACTGAAATCTCAATTGAAACCTAATCCGATCGCATTTCATCTAAGAATATATCTCTTCCTTTCCGCTCTCTCTCTCACTCTCCCGCTTATATCATCTTAGATGCATATGTATCTATATGAATATGTATATATATATATGTATACATACATGTTATATCTTTACACATAATTATCTAAGGGCTGCCGCCCCTGCCGCCGACCCCGGGCCTATTTTTGCTAGCTGATATTTCAGAGCGAGTGGGTTTTGAATCTGGACCTGTTTGCCACCTCTGCACCCCGCAACTGTTTGCCA
>Ga0126342_10004195_pt1 | contig 24415 bp, 23 predicted proteins | sample Cyp1metagenome_FD_92528 | JGI IMG/M metagenome (GOLD analysis project Ga0126342, IMG submission 92528) | Coral microbial communities from Lord Howe Island, Old Settlement Bay, Australia - Cyphastrea 1 metagenome | ecosystem: Host-associated > Invertebrates > Cnidaria > Coral ...
CGTATTGGGCCCGCTGTTGGCCATGGACAAAATGTTGGCTCGCGCATGGAGTCGTGCAAAGGACTCATCCGCAAAGCTGGGGCCGTAGATGGAACGTCCTCCTGCCAACTTGTCTTGGAGAAGTACCATGGGTTTCTTCAAAGCCGCGGGCTCCAAAATCCGATGGAAAGAAACGACTTGTTTTGCATGGGTGACTCGAATAAAGAAACTACTGCCTCATGCCCAGTGTTAAGCTCCAACCCTTCGCTTCACCCTTCCTGATCTTGGTTGAACCTTCTTGTCCCTCTGAGCAACTCCTTTGAACGACATCATTCAGGTAGTTTATAGGTAGTTTCAGGTACCAGTAGTTCTTCATGTCCACTTTAAACGAAATTTCTTGCGGTGTCATGCGGTGTGTGTGTAAGCAGGGCCTTCGCCCCAAAGATCTCCAAAGGCTATCTCTGTATGTCTCGTCTTGACAAAGGACACTTCTTGTCTGTCAATGTCAGTTATACTCCGTCAGTGACGGAAAGATGTTGTCCGGAAACAGCATTCAGAAAAAAGTGATACAAGAGTTTCTGAACACAGGTCGATTCAGATTTGTCTGCGGTTCGAATTGAAACAATACATGTATCAATGATTATCAATGTATCAAGCACCAACGGCACCAAGTCATTGCCACGATAGAAGCAACGTGCTACATCCTGTGTAGACCGTGACACAGGCTTTGTTTGGTCAATCTTTTGGCTGCTTGGATTGGGGTGGACCCCTGCCACAATCATCTTGATGCTGCCAGATTCTCTTCTTAACGTGAAAGTCCTGTCTGTAAAGATCAATGATATGGAACTGTATGCCAGTGGTTCGAAGTCATACTTAGCAAAGTTGGACTTAAAATCAACCAAACAAACTTCATTGCCGCTATGGTAAACAGACTGGTCGACAATGGTTGATACATCCTGTCCTTGACAAGCGCGAAACTTGTTGTTTTGGCGCTTTGCTATCAAGTAGGGCCGAATGAAGATCACTCTTTAAAGCTCAAACTCGATTTCATGAAGCTGCTATACAAGCGGCCACTGTCACTCTGTTCAGACGACTCAAAGTTGTTGAATACCACATGCGTTTCTTGCTAACTGACTGGCTGTGATCCCAAGCCGTATATGTGTTCCGAGTTTGAACTATTTCGAAGCCCTGCCAATACTGGTGTCCAACATTGTCCAACAAACAAAAATCTGCAACCACGCAAAGCTAGACAGCTAGACAGCTAGACTCTCCAAATCGGCAGTTGCCCAACTAATGCGCCGTATGCCAAAGTTGTTCTGAGTTGCCCAACTAATCTTCAAAACACCCCTGAACAACAAGCCAAAAACCCTACAACAGCTAGCTCCCTCATTCACTTAAAAAAACAATGAACTTTAGCATCAAAATGGGTTTGGGGAAAAAAACACCACGGAACAAAACACAAAATCTGAACAAACAACAAACAAAACATACAAACCTTCCGTTATTGGCTCCCTCTGCAAAAATCCGTTATACAATGCTTTCATCCATTGATTCCGGTGACATCCACATCATCCACGGCGCTGTGGCATAGACCCTCTGACCCCACTTGCAAAGGGGCGCCCGTGTGGCAGCAGTACCAGGTCACCAAGGATGACAACCACAACCGGCCAAACAAACAACAAACAACACAACCAACCACACCAACAACGGCAACAACCTGTCACAACCATCGCCACCACCGGCCACCACCATAACCGCAACGACGATGACAATGACATACAATGGCACCTGGGGTCTGGCAATGTGCCAAACCCGGGATGTAAGCCTCCAAATCCATTTCGCCAAAGCCATCGACAAGGGCTGGTGACATTCCCAGCCGGGAGGGGGTCAAACACCGAGAGAAAACCAACAGAGATGGTGATACAAACATCACATTCATAGGTATTGATCGCCATGAAACTACCATATCAGAATCGAGCCTTCTCCTGGCTCCGTCATGATTTGAGGGTCGAAGTTGCTGCCGGATCGTAACATTCTGCTGACATCAAAAAGAATCCTAAGAAGCATGCACCATTCTGAAAGCAACGCGCAGGTTTCCCTGCCAGATTTCAACATGAATCGACGTTCCAAATTCCTCAGCCGCTTCTTCAACTAGTCCCACGGTTCGGTGCCTTTCTCACCGGTACAAAGGCATCGGAAGTTCTCAGCCTCGGCACATGGCCATTGAGGGCGTGCTGGAAATGCTGGAAATGAAACCGCCTTCGAAAGAAACATCGATCACCGGCCATGTCCAACGAATCAGAACAATGTCATCATTGCCATCTGAGTCCCCCTGACAGTTCGTGGCACCACATCAGCAAAGAGTTCCTCGGAAGTGGGAAGTTCTTGGGATTGCGGTGGCACATGTGGCACTCTTGGCTCGGAACATGATCAGTTGTATTTGGATGGTATTTGGATGGTATTTGGATGTTGGAGATGTTGGAGGTTTGGACAGGAAGAGCGGCCTTTTTTTTCACCAACGCAATCTGTTTTCCCACTTGATGTCCAATAAATTTCCATCTGTTTGGGTCTTGCAACTGGCCCAGGTTCGATCTGGCAGCTTATCGTAGCTGAGTTCTACCAGCCCTCATCATAGCAAACTTTGCTAAGTGTGTGAATCATTGGGCTGCCCCCCCGCCAAAAAGAAAGATAAGAGAGCACGGAATTGTGTGATTGATTTATGGGAACATGATTTAACCATGGGGTCTCCCCAAGATAGCTGGTTCCTACAAAAAGCTGGCAGCCCACTCAATCGGTTGAAGCTATTGAGACTGATATCTTGGGTTCCCCAAAACTACTGTGATGATCCTGGTTGCTGTGGATTGGGCGCTCTCATAAACCAATGTACATCTATCACAATTCATTGAAAAATGTGGATATTGAATCAAATCAGATCCCAGATATTCAAACACTGCATCTGTTTTCAAATAAATACCATCTATAGTCATCAAATCACATAATATTTGATAATATATGATAATGCTATGCGCAGTAGATCCAAATAGATGATTATAGTATTATAATGTATTATAGCAATCATCTATATAATCATCTATATAATCATCTATAATACTATATTTATTGGGATTATAGTACTATAATATTGGATAATAGTATTGGGATTCTCTCCACCCCTGGTCGTCCCAGCATCGATCTCCAAGCGCCCTGAAGCCTCGACCCGACCGTGTCGTTCTCCGTAGCCGGCAGGCGCGTGGACCTGGCGGAAGTGATTAAATGCAACAATTGATGTGATAATATGATCTATATATATGTGTGTGTGTGTATGTGTATGTATGTAATGTAATGTAGTGTAGTGTAGTGTAGTGTAGTGCAATGTAGTGTAATGTAATGTAATGTAGTGTAGTGTACTGTAGTGTAATGTAGTGGAATGTAGTGGAATGTAATGTAGTGTAGTGTAATGTAATGTAACGTAATGTAATGTAATGTAAGATATGTAAGTATGTAAGCATATCTGCATACATGCATGCATGTGTGTGTGTGTGATTAACATGGTTACTACTAAGTTAATACTACACTATTAATTAATGTGGAAACTACCCGCTTTTTCATGTTTTTTAATCATTTCCTTTATACGAAAAAAGAGGATGGGGACTGAAGCAGCAACCAGGGGGAAAAAAAATTATAGGACCGGATAACCCCACATGAGCGCTCACATGTTACCAACTTCTCTAGGCTTAGACTGAGCATAGAAAAGCAAGAAGGGAAGAGGAAGTATAAGAGTGATGGAGGGGTGATGGTGGGTGAGTTTTTGTGTGTGTGTATGTATGTGCATGCACAGGTGAGTGAATGAGTGAGTGAGTGAGTGAGTGACTGAGTGAGTGAGTGAGTGAGAGTGAGTGAGTGAGAGTGAGTAGGAGGGGAGGAGGACGGGAGGAGGAGGAAGAAGAGGCGCGGATACAGAACTAAAAACAAAAACCCCACACGTCAATGTGGGGAAAAACAGGAGTTTTCATACATTGATGGGCTTCACAACTTTGTCTCATGGATTTAGAATCGCACAACTCCCCATTGCCAGGTAAATCGAGCCATCCCGAAGAGATCACCATGGGAGATCACCATGGCACCGTCGGCGCACCGTTGGCGCCTCGATGTCCAAGAAGCAGACTGGGTTGGCTTTGCCCTTCTGTGCTTCTGCTGCCTTTCGTTGCTCCTTTTGCTCCCGCTCATCCTCCTCGACAGACACCGCGATCTCTGTCACAGGTTCCATGTGGACCTCCCTAGGGCCCTACAAGATGGGGCGTGGTCCCATGGATTTTGACCCAGCCTCTGCCTCTCGCAAACGTCGTTTCTCTGCTTTTGCCTCCTTCTCCTCAAACCTCAGACGCTGTTCGGCAACGCTGACACAAAACAGAACATCTCAAATTCTGCGCAGTGTGGAAAATTGTTGAGATACTTCCTTCTCCACTTCTCCATTCTATTCCACTTGACCTCCCTGCATCTCCCTGCACTTACCATAAGGGAAACGTTTGAGCCCACAGCAACCTGCCATACCTGCCATAGCTGCCATAGCTGCCATAGCTGCCATATGTCAATCCCCTGATGTCCCCATCGGATGTCGCTCCAACGGTCACCATGTGACTCCTCCGCGAAGCGTTCGCGTTCAGCTTCCTCCTCCAGGAGTTTCTTCAAGGAGTCGCGGTCCTGCCATCCCGGCAGCTTCCAGTGGCTTTCAACAAACATAGCAAGAAAAGAAACGCACGCACACGCACACATGTATATTTATATAAAATATTTGCAGATATCATAAATCACCAGTGATCTCCTTCCTTTGAAAAATCTCGAAAGTGGTGATTTTCAGTGCTTTTCCACTGCTTTGTTTAGAAGGCGACCCGCCTTCTTGTCCGAGCGCGAAGAGATGGCACCCTTCTTTCGCCCAAAGGTGGCCATGGCACAAAAATCCAATGGTTTGGTGGTAATAACTGATCATTTAACTGGCTAACCATTCTGTTTTTTTGGGGTTGTGATTCTATTGATTTATGGTAATCATGTAACCCCGAAACTTGTACTGCACTTTGCACTTAGACAGAGACACATTTAAGTGTGATTTTGTTTGAATATTCCAAATACTCCAAGTGGAAACTGAAGTCCCAAGTGTTTCAAATGGCACTTGACAGAAAAAACCCTGACGCTTTCAGGTGTTCAGCTCGCCTTTGCCAGCTGGCGAAAGGACTGCCGGGCCATGGCCGGCCATGGCACAATTTACGACCACTTTCATGAGAATGACGAGCAAATATAGGATTTGGAGGGCATATGTTCAAACAAACCCACTTAGTTCATCTGAGTTCGCTGATCATTCCAAATTTGGCCAATCGGCATGAACAGTAAATATGCGCAATTGCTGTAGGAGATAAGCCGGGGTGAGCCCTGACACCCAAAGAACCCACCAGCCATTGCTCAGTTCCCCAGACATAGTCGTCGCTTTGAAGCACGCGGGTGATGTAGCGCACGGCAATGTTCAGTGGCTGCAACTCCTGCACTTTGAAGGGCCGAGTCATCGGAGCAAATTGCACTTTGCCAAAGTTTTCACCAACTGGCCCTCAAATTGAAGATATACCTTGAGATATGTCCAAATGATATCACTGCTCAATAACGCTCATATCAGGCACTCACGGTATGAGGATTTCGTCCCTGGCAGATTAAATTGCCGACATCTTGCATGTAATATGCTCAAAATGTGCCTAAAATGCTCCACTTCAATTGAATCAACCTGGATCAAAGAAAACAGTGGCCATGTTTAAGCCGTTTTACCACATTTTACTCATTTTACCACTCAAAATTGCCAACATCTGCCGTGGCGTCCCAGTTCTCCTCGTCCGACAACGTTCTTGCACGGGCCACGGGCCTCAGTGGAAATTATGCAGAAACAACCCCCAATGGTCACCGTCAAAATCCGACATAGCTTGGGCATCCTGTAAAAGTCTGCAAAAACTGGGGGAAACCATGGGAAACCAACCCACCTTGTCCCACCTTGTCCCACCTTGAGCTGAAAAATGCCCAAACTCTGGCAGCTGTCACTGCTGTCACTGTTCGAGCCGCCGACTCTTCCTGTAGTTCGTCCACCTGGCGCGCCGGTTCGTGTCAATTCCAACTAGAATCCATCCAGCAGTGAAATAATGACTATAATGTGCTAGATGCTGTTAGATCTGACTTTTCTCATTCACCCTTTCTCAATTCCGTTCTAACGATGAAACACACACACTTGCTCAGAACTGTCATTGCGAATTTTGTTGTGGAATGCATCTTACGTGCAAAAACAATCCAATTACACCTGACAGGAACGGGTTGCTGAAAGGCCCCGAAAAACAGTGAGTTCTCATCGCCATAGCCAGTGTTGTTGCCAACATCAGAGTTGGAAAATGAAATGAACAGATTGCGAAACCAAATCATAGATTGTTGAAACCAAGTTGACCTCACTGCACATGTTTGACCATAAGGGCCAGTGGTTTGCCATGGTTTCCCCTGCAAATGAACTGGGAAGTTTTGAATCATCACATTTTCCACTGTGATGACAGCACCTCATCATCATCGTCTTCTGGCTCCTGCCGTCATTTTGCATCGCCGATTTGGAAGAGAATCCATTCTACTTAAACACCTGATACTTGAAGGATAAAGGATACACATACATACATTACATACATATGTATATATTATATATATATACATGCCCACATATCATTACCGATACTCGTAGGTATAGTGTGTGTGTGTGTAGTATACATATCTCTCCACATAATGATTTTCATTCTTGGCATTGGAGAATTGGATGATTTATCTCCATGCACCTCCCAAAAATCGAACTATGGAGCTCCGAAACCCTCCTCCACCACTGGATGAGGGAGATCGGGTGCTCCTTCCTGGGCGGTTTGTGGAATTGGGAGTGCTTCTGATCCCAGGATATTTTTTCATAGAACCACCAAGAACCACCAAGAACCACCAAACATATGGAAACATGATATCTGAGTGAGTCACCAGGATGCTGCCAAGCCTCAGTACCACTGGTAAGAAACTCACTGGAATATCTGGAAAATGGATAATTAATGATAATTACCTCAACAAAATCTTGACAGCAAGTTCTGTCGCTTGCCCTGTGCCCATCGCCATCCGTGGCCATCCGTGGCCATCCGTGGCCATCCGTGGCCATCGCCATCCGCCTGTGTCGCTGAGACCTCTGACGCGTCGCAAGCTGCTGCACGTACTGGAGGATCACGATCCCCAACTCGGCGTCGTGTGGATCCGGTCCGATGTGGATCCGATGTGGATCCTATGTGGATCTGAAGCATTTCGCTGAATTGTCTTTTCCCCATAAGGCTCACATCTGACTCATCTGACATTTTTCTGATTTTTGCTTTCATTCGTCAATATGGGGATGGGTCAAAACCCTGGTACCTAGTGATTCCTAGTGAACCCCAAAAAATAGCTGGGATTTATGGATGTTCATCCCATTAAAAATGGTATAATGAATTATTATAATAGGTATTGATCCATACCCATATGGCTCGCTAGGCTCTCCGACTGACAGCTCTTCCCAAGTCTTGAACCAGCATCCGGGCAATCTGCCGGCCGTCGGATTGGATCAATTCGTGGGGATGGGCCTATGTAAAGAAAAGTACGTGCAAGTCTAATTTGGGGGCATGACATACAAAAAAGGAGGTACAACCTACTTGATGATGAAATATGATGAGTTTTGATTGATGGCTGACAAATGATGCAAACACTATGGTCGGATATGGTCGGAATGTTTGGCACGGAATGGTAGAGCATACTGAACCCACTGACGTGCTTAATTGAAATGAGCCCAGTTAACGGTTAACGTATATTGGGCCCCAACTTATCGCTAAGTGATGTGAAACTCCCCATTTTCTGCTCAAACCGAGCTCAACCCCGTGGTGAAGGTCGGCAACACTTCAGCTGCAAGTCTTTTGAAGGCTATGTCGCAAGCTCCTCCCAATCCGCAGTGGGACTCCCTGCACTCTAAAGGATTTTCTGGAGAATTTTTGGATTTTGAACATCCTGGGAGTCTTGGGAACTTCTTGAACTTCAAGCAGCATGGCCCATACCTGGATCCTACAGGATCCTATGGGATCCTATGGGCCAAAGCACCGGCCATAGCCAGCCCGGAGAATGTTCGTTTCAAGGTTTGGAGCTGGACTCAATGGTCAGTGGTCATAATACATCTGCTGTTGGCGGCCTTGCCACATTTTTTGAGTGCATGTTAATGAGTAAACATTAAAGGCTGCATAAGAAAACATATCAACACTCCAGTACAATCCAACTGCAGGTGTTAGAATTCCCAGGAGACTTTGGCCTCAAGTGGAACCACTTCTTTTGCCGCTTCCAGGATTTGGTTTCGCCAAAAATGTTGGCAAAAAAAACACTGGTTGAAGAAAGTTGGTTAAATTGTAATCAAGTGATAGAAAACCGACCATTTTTGGATCCAATTCACTCTGCAACTCAGTCTTTGACCTGGCAGGGAGATGGGCCGTGAGATGCCGTGAGTTGGCTATAGAGCAACGACCAAAGCAAAGAAACCTTGGTGATACAGAAGCCTTCAACCCAAACCTTTCATGTCCGACTTCCTTCACCCGAAACATCCCGAAAAACGGGACAATCGCATGATTCCTTCTTCAAACAAAAGGGGAAAAAGGTTGCAACCGGCAGCACGCTGCAGTGCGGTCCTTTTCTGCCACAAGCGCATTCACTTGTGCATCTTGTGCCCGATCTTCGAAGTCGTCCCCATACTCCGACGCCTCCGACGCTTCCGTCGCCTCCGACGCCTCCGGCGCCTCTGCCCCGGGCGTTTCGGGCGCCTCCGACGCGGAGACCAAGGCCGGCGAGGCCGGCGAGGCGGGTGAGCGCTGCGAAGGTTCCGTGGCGTCGCCGCGGGCGGTGCCCACAGCAGCAAGGGCCATGTCAGCGGCCGCGTCACCGGGGCTCAAGGGGCTCGAGGGGCTCGAGGGGCTTAAGGCACCGCTGTCTGGACTCACCTGGCTGAAGTCGTCTTCATACATAGCGGAGGTGGGCGAGACTCCACTGAACTCAGTGTAGCCCTCGCCATCAGTCTGACTATGGCCATCTCTTGATCCATGTTCGACCTCATGCCCCGTGTCCGCAACATGCCCATCCTGCCCATCCTGCCCATCCACAGCTTCATCCTCAGAGTTGGATTCCTCTGTGTCCGCAGCCAAGGTGGCCCCTGGCATTGCATCGTTCCGCTCCTGTTCAGGGGCAGTGAGAAAGGGATATCTATGGAACCTCTCACATTGGCTTCTCTCCCCGTTTTTGATGATCATCTCGCTTGGCATCATCAACATATCATCCCATATTCATCCCATTCATAATCCTGTTTGGAACCTTACCTTAAAATCCCGTTATATCATATTACATCCCAATCTGTCTCTTCTTTTGTAAGCAATGGAGCCAGAAGTTGGTTGCCCCCTATGATATGTGAGACATGATTTTTATATGATGCACTTGAGCTCCGGGCTTGCTGCGGGATATACTAACGGAGTATCCCAATCATCGGATTCATGGTTCCCATGTGAAATCCCCATGTTTGAGTGATTATACCCCAATCATCCCATTCATAACCTTCATCATATCATATCATATCATATCATATCATATCATATCTACAAAGAGTGAAGTTTCCCAAGTATCTCACAATCATCCCCCTCCTCATGAGACATTTATTATCATCATATGAATATAATATCCAATGGATTCCAATGGAACATCGGTGGAATTTCCCTATATTATCACTATTATCCTATATTTTCCCCATTTTACCGGGGGTTTCCCCTGGTTTTCTGGGTGGAAACCGTGGTTGTTCCCTCGTTCCCGCGTCCTGTCGCAGGAGTTCGATCTGCCCCCGGCGCTGCGCCAAGGCCTTCAACTCCTCTAAGTCGATGCGGCCGTCGCGGTTGCTGTCCAGGCTGCGGAACAACAAGCGCTGCTGGGGCAGCGACAACCAATCCACGGCCATCTCCGTTAAGATGCCGTGGAAAGCCCAGAAGGACAAACCTGATGCCGTTTCTGGTGGTTCTGGTGGATGATTTGGGATGATGTGGGATGATGTGGGATGATCTCTTGGGACAATATTGATGATTTATGATGATTTGGGATCAATTTTAAAGGACAATATTGAAGAAAATGATATGACATCATGGCATGATTGAGGATTGAAACTATGAGGATTGATGGTTGGGGACTTGGAAGATTTTGGAAGATCTTGGAATGCGAACGGGAAAGTTTAGGGGGAGGTTTAAGAATGTTGACACCCGCTGAAAACCTGAAGTGGGGTAGTGGGCAAGAGAAATCTGGTCGCAGATGACGAGTTTGGGTGGGAAAGTTGGATACCCAACCAGCTGAAGAAACACTGCCCCAGGCCCCCAGGCCTTGCCGCAAGTTCAGTCCACCCAACTTCAACTCATGGCAGATCACGGCGTCTTCGTCGGCCGACAGAGCTTATCCAATCATTCACCAAATTCACCAACAAGATCAACAAGTCTTGGAATATCTGGCATCAACGATATCAAAGGACAGCTGGACAGCATCCATCCAACTTTGAAGGATTTTGAAGGGTATCGAATGGATACAACGCGATGCACTACGGCAACGCGATCCCAAGATATCCATGTCCCAAATTATATCAGCAGTGGAGTGCCCATCTTCTGGAGTCACTTACAGCCTGTAATTACCCCACTCGATCGAAGACACGGTTGCCACCCCCCTCAACAAGGCACCATCCATGCAAACTGCAGTTCAAACACCAATCGATGAAAATGCTGTTCCCGCACTTTTCCAAAGCCGAAGCGATTCGCCAGCTGCTTCTCCGAGAATTTCGGCAGCTTGGCGAAGGGACTCTGAAAACACAGCCGCAGTGGTCCAGCCACACGACTGGCAGCCAGGACGTCATGGCTGGCCATGGCCCGCAGCTGTCGGCCCTGCTCACAGAGGTCGCAGCCGTTACGGAGCACCGCTTGCAGCTCGTAGCCTGGAGAGGGGGGAATGTTGATCACCTTGGGGTGGCAAGAGGATGCCATAGATACACTACAAATGGAGAAAAATCTGGAAATATGGAAAAATGTGTACATATATACACACACATATATATATATATTATATTTATATTATATTATATATATATATATTATATATATTATATTATATATATATACATACATATCTGTGTGTGTGTGTTGCTGATTGTCAAAAGTTTCAATTTTTGAAAAGTGATGGTTGGTCATGGTTGATCGTCTGAAATTTCAAACTGAAGGATATCATGGAGCAACTGCAATAAGTCAAAGCTGCTCCGAGCGCGGGATTTGTTTTTGTCATGGAAATTCAATTAAAAGAAGGTGACTTCAAATTCCTTCCAAATTCGAAAACTCTTCCAACCTCCATCCCATATATCGCCACAGATCCCATCCCCACCTTCACAAAGTCCCAGATCCGTGATGCGCCCCTCAGGGACAGCCACCACGAAGAGATCTTCGCCTAAGCCCCCCTCCAATTCAATGTCCTGTGGCAGCTCCTGCTCCACTCGCACGTGTGGCACCGATCCCAGCGATGCCAACTGTTGGGAGGCCGCCGTAGCGAAGGACCGCCTGAAGGCTCGACTGCTTAAGCTGGAGGAGATGGCAGTAGCAGCTTCCGAATCTGCAGTTTCAATGGAAATGGTGGCCAAAAACTTGGGCCAATCAGGTCGATGTTCCTCTTTTCGCTCCAATTTTTGGCAAAGTTTAATCCCTTCCACCGAGATCTGCAGCGGCTTGGGCTTTCTGGAGCCCTCCTCCCTACGCAACAGGACACCGCGTACAGCGGCGCGGACGGCATGAAGCAGCTGTTGCCGCAAGCTCCGCCAGTCCTCTTCAGCCTGCATCTTCATCTCGAACTTCTCCAGGGCAAATCGGATTCTCCAAATACTCCGGTTCTTTCCCGGAAAATCAATCCACAAGGCCTCAGGGATCTTTGTGACCCCCGTGGGTTTATCCTTCAATGCACTTCGGGAAGCCAAACTTCGAGCCACGGACCCCGCATCTGCCATGGTGAGCTCACGCTGTTCCTTGTGCCCCGTGCGCCAGGCACCCCACCGGAACTTCTGTGGCTTGTTGCAGTGCGGGCCGCGTTGGGTGGCATGGGAGCAGAAGGCCTCCATGGCAGGAAAGAGCTAGCAGCTAGATGCAGCTAGATGCAGCTAGTGTTCTTCTTTCATCTTCTTTCGGCTTTGAGAATCTAGGGGGCCAAGAAGGATGGGAAGAAGAGTGAAGGAATCATAAGGAATCAAGAGTCCCTTAGCTGCATGCTCTTGCCTTGAAATTCTTGTAGATCTTTGGTGCGTGGCTCCTTACGTATGTCCGATGTGTTCCTGAAGAGCTTCAACTTCAACTGACTCAAAGGACGACAAAAATAGGTGAAACGCTGAAGGCAAATCCTGAACTTTGTCAGGACTTTGATGATGAAATCGCAAATGCCAGCTGGAGGCTTTGCAACCAAATTGGCCAATACCGTATTGCCAATACCTGAAAGAAACACATCACCAGCTCTTACACATCCAAGCTAAACCGAAGCCAAACATCAGGGCCTATAATATGTCTAATTCTATTGGGAAAAAGAGTCTGGGGAATCATGCAACGATATGTAACGTATGTCAGTGACCGAAACAAATAGCATCAAATAGCACAACCTGGCGGCCTGGCCCCACATAAAACCGCGAACCTGAAAGGAGACGTTGGGGTTGGGAAGCGCCAAGCATTTCTGCCTCAGCATTGATCACACTGGGGCAGCTCCCCTGTGGATCCTTGGGGTACAGCGTATGTCCCCGGTTAACACCTGAAGTGATGGAGGAAAATACTCCAAATACATCCAAATACCTAGAAGTGTGGCAGCTACAATCACCCAGAAAACATCAGAAAACACACCCTATTCACCCAATTCTACCTAACCATCAGGGGTGTAATCAAAATTGGAGCCCTGAAAATCAGCTTTTTAAACATCTTTAAACGGGTTTATTATGGGATTTGCTACCCAGTTGTTGCCCCAAGCACAGCGACTGGGGCCCCATGCGCCTCCCAAAGACCCCGAGCACCGTGAGCACCCTCTGTCCAGCTCCCGGCACCTGCAATAACCAAAACCACAAGTTCCTGGTGGTCTTTATGGTTTTTAATGTGTTTTAATGTGTTTTTGTTTCTGTTTATGGGTGGTTAAATATCGTCTTGATTCATCTTATTCATCGTGTTCTTGGTCTATTTTTGTATCGTATGATGTCTTATTCAGACTCTCGAGAAATTAGTTTCGTTGAGTTTTTTTCATCTTGTTCCAGTCCCCCATGTTCATTTCCCTCATTGGGTTTCGCATGGGTTTTGCATACAAAATGAAGTGGGCAGTTCTTGTAGGGATGTGTTTGTTGGTTCATTCGCCCTTGTGTTTTCATGCTGTATCTTACCAAAATAACCTTCATCTTTCAGACGACTCTTTTGATCCACACCAAAATACGGTAATAGTAAGAATGGTAAGTATCAACAAGTCAAAAACTTCACAGTTCGCCGCCCCGCAGAATCCCCATTGATGTTTGTAACCTGGTGACTACCTATGTCTTCCATGGTGCCAGAAAACGAACGTCCAAGTTGCGCCCACGCCGCGCCGCCGCAGCCAAGTTGGAGAAGGTGCCACCACTGCGGGGACGACAACGAACCTCCAGCAGCGCCTCAAATGACAGGGGGCCACGTCTTAAAACGGAGAAACGTGGAGATGGAGGCTGACATGTGAACAGGACATGTGGGTTACAATGTATATTTATATGGTTTTATGATGGTTTTATGCTGATACATGTGGGTAGGTTGCTGGATGGCTGGATGGATGTGACATTTGCACATATGTGACGGTAAGTACGATTCTATGCTGCATAATGAGATGCATGAAAGCTAGCCGCAAAAAGAAGACCAATACAAACATAGACCCCGAAGATCTTAAATGGGCACAACAATGCAATACAGATATTACTATATATTAATATATAGATTCATTCTCCAAAGATCATCAAGTATCAAGATGATCCAAGATTAATCCCACCACATCCCAGAATTTGGCTGAAACGGTGGTTTCACCCCGCACCTCTGGTTTCACCCCGCACCTCTGGTTCCACCCCCAGATCCCCCAAATGGTCGTAATCCTCGAGGCAAACGCCCTGGAAATAGATCTCCTGAGCCAAAAACATGGAGATTTTACTGGAATTCCTGAAGATCCTGACGCTTCAGACAATCTTACCACCCAAATACTGGGGGGTTAACATGGTTAACCAAACAAGAATTAGAGGTTTACCGAAACTTTTCTTTGGCTTGTGCCTGAAAATTGTTGACCTCAAAAAAAAAAGTGGTTGAATCAAGCTATTCAAGTGGTCACTGGTCGTCCTGTCGTAAGAAAGGCACGCCATAGAGCTGGGTGATGAAACCTGAAGCAACGAAGCAACGAAGCAACGGCTCCGTTTTTTGGGGTTTGATCCCCAATGGCCCAATGGCCCAATGGGATGAGCAAAGGAGAAACTCTGACCGCGATTTGCAGATTTAGGATGACCACCGCTGTTGTCGTTGAGCCTCAAAATGGACAAAGTGCATTCTTGGATGCAAAATGTCCGGAAAATGTTTAGCAAATCCGCCTCTTCTTAGCCTCTTCTTCCTTTCTTTTTCAACCTTTTTTAACCTTGACTACCTTCACACGCCCCTCCCGCAGCCTTCCTGCTGCATTGCCAAGGAACCTTTCACGTTCTGCACACTGTCTCGTGCTTCGCAGGGAAGTCGCCGATGGCTTTGCGCCTCCACGATGACAGAAGTGATGCCCTCATATGTAAACTCCATAAAATCGCCAATTTAACTCGTTCCCAATATTTTGATATATTTTGGATATCTTAGAACGTAACCTCCATGGCTATTGGAATGCCGAAAGGGCCCAGAAGATTTTCATTTTGCCTGCATTTTCCTATCCCAGAATGGGGTTCGATACTCCGGTCAAGCGTAATGGGAAAGCCCCCGTGCTTTTGGGAGAAAAGATGATGACATCAGGGGAATATCATCAGGAATTATCTGGTAAAGCTAGGATGAATGTCATAAACATGAACGGAAAAAACAAAAAAAACTGATTTTAGGAGAAGAAACCTGTCTGACTCAAATGCTACCATGACCCATTGACACCAGCCATTGTCCAAGACCCCAGCCTCATGAGAGAGTGGCAGAAGACATGGGTCAATGCGAAGCAGAACGTGCATTGGCTTCTTTGGCCAATACGGAAGTTTCCTCGAAACTTTGGTACACAATGTCTGGCTACAGTAAATGGGGAGATGAGTGTCTCTGCACGCGAAACCAGGTTTGGTACCGGGTACATCTGAAGCACTGGACTCAACTGACCATTAACATCCGATGGGGGCTGGGGGACTAGTATGAACTAAGCAATCAACGAAGTAATCAACTAAGTCAAGATGTCTGAGCAAACCCTGACTTGTGGACGGCGAGGTGCAGGGCTGCTGGATAGGGAGTGAGTTGGGAGATCCAGCTGTGACAAATGGTCACAAATACATCTTGGACCTTTGGACGTGCAATCTGAAGCGCCCAACCACTGTTTGGAGATTTGCACGCAGAATGTGGCAGATCGGGATGCATTTCACAGCGGTTGCAAGTCAACCCAAATGGGCGCGTCCGCCCAACTTCCAAATTTACTACAGCTTCAAGAAACGCAATGCCAATCAATGCCACCTTAAAATCGGTAGGATGGTAGGGTAGGGTTGTATAGTATATTGACATATTGATGATCAAAGTAAGATGGCGCATAGTACCCCGATCAACATTCAGCATGCAGAGCGCTATCCCATAGTATGTGCCGTGTTTTCTGTGCGATGAAGTGCCAAAAATGTTGAGACACTGCCACTCTCAACCCTCCATATCCCAATTTCTTTTTTGGCTCGGCGGAACTGTGTGCCGTATGTAGAGGGCGATGCGGGCGACGTGGGGAGGCCCCTGGAGAAACAGAGAGATGGCCATCGAATTACATCTCAGGGTTTCATGGCAGAGTTCCCCGTAGTTCACCAGGATGGATGTTTTGGAACGAATGGACAAAAAAACAACGCTTCCACCGCTTTTAACCAGTAAATTGGCAGATGCATCCTATTTCAATCGGATTTCTCTGAGCTTAAAGACTAAGTGAATATGTTAAACACAAGACGTCTCCTGTGTTGAAACACCTGACTTATATAGATATACTGATATACTGTATATCATGCATCTGTGTGATTTGTAAATCAGCAAGTCTGCGTGATACTTCTATACAAGTAGAATATATACTGTTACATTAATATTATTTATCTTACATTAGTTATTCAATGTTATTGGGCCCATCTGCAACGGAATGGCTCCTCTCGGAGGGTTCATGCGACCATTGGACCATCGCCCGCGGCGTCTCGCCTTTTAAACAAAGGTCGGAGCGGCCGATGCACAGCGGCTGAGCCGGTGGCAGAGTCGTCATGGCTGGACAAATCCTTCTCTCATTCCATGTGTTTCCTAATTCTGATATATTCTGATCATCATTACATCTCATTACCATGATTAAGTGACTTAAGTGATGAACATCCAATTTTTTTGATGATGATCAATGGCGACCCAAACTCTGCTTCAGTGCACATGCCCCCCCTTTCGACTACGGATGGAAACATCGGCTCCAAGGGTGCGAAAGCCGTAGCCATCGCCGGGAGATTCAAAGTCGCTCCCAGCAAAGGTCATGGCTCACCTGGGTCGGCATGACATCCCATTCCCAGGCCATGGTCAACACGGTCAACTGGGACCTGAACGTAAAATGCTTGTGGGAATGGGTATATACTTTATTGCAAGAAATAGTGTTATCGCAATACGAGGTAGAATTAGAACGGATCTCCGAGTTGGTTTCAGTTAGCTATAACATTCTATAAAATGTTTTAACGTGCTTATCCACATTGTCATCATTAGCCGAAAGAAATGGGCCGGCAGAAACCAGCCAATCACTTAGACAGGTGGTCCTGTAAGTTTGGTCCCCTGTAAAATCGCAGGATGGTTCTGTATCCAAACCCAACGAAACAACAATGGAAAACATCTAAAAGCATAGGACCTGCTGGATGGGATTTTTTCCATCGATGGTTAAATCTGATGGGTTCCTCTGCTGAAACTGCCGAGCGGTGTTGCGAACGCCCCATCGTAACAATGGGGGAACCTCTATTGAAATATTTGAAATGCCTTTTTGTGCCGCACATGTATTCATCAAAATGCCAATCGATTCTATTTGCCACCCATCTTCCAGAGTTCACCGTCTGCAAGTGCTCTTGAATATTGTATAGTCACAATTATAGCAATCATATTACATCACATGTGATCATAAGATATTTAATGATCATGTGATACCAATCATAGTGATCTTAATCTTACTAATTATAGTAATTGTGTTTTAATCTTATTAAATACATACATATATATATATACACATATGATCATGTAAGATCCTGAGGCACCCAGGCTTGGTCAGCGTTTTTCGGCGAAGTTGAAGAGATCTCAGCTGGTGACAACTTGGGTGCGCCGTATCGAAAAATGTTGGTCAACGTGGGGCAACTTGGGGCAAGTTGCGGATTTTGAGCATGGAAAACCACCAAACATGGCAAATATCATCAAACAATATAGACATGTATATTTATATCTATATTTATATAGTTCTTCATATTATTGGAATATATGTATATATATATATATGCACGTGTATGTCGTATACATCTGACAAAGCAGACACCAAATGACCATTGCTCAGCACACATTTTCCTAGGGCGTCGAGTGAGCGGAACTGCGCGTGATAGCTCCGGGGATCTTTGAACCCTGAAAACACAGCGAACAGGGCAGTTTACAGCTAAGTTCCCTGAACTTTTCCGGGTTTGTCCAAGGCGGGACTCTGTTTGGCAACTATGGGGAGCCGGTTTGTGAATGGGACGGGAATCTAGGTCACTTGCATGGCTCACTTTAGCTGAAAGGGATGGCGAATCAATGTTCCAAATTTCTTGTCGACTGGGCGGTTGGCCACATGTACCCACATGTCATATGTCAAAATCAAATCCACTTCAGGATCAACATGACTTCAACACACTTCAACCCATTTTCAAAAGGCGTGTAACAGCTTCCAGGAGCCCGATTTGGAGCCGCTTCCGACCACTGGGGTTCAGGCCGCAGCAGTAAAGCACAGAACAGCGGCAGAGCACTGGCCAGATTCGCCAAACGCATCAATGCCCCAAACCTTGTCGACAATGCGGCCGTTGAATTCCAGGGGTCGCTGGGTCACCTAATTACATCTAATTACCCGAAATCGAAGATAGAAATATATAGAACCCAAGAAAATGCAAAGGATCTAAGGATTTTCAGAGGAATGACTCAATATTCCAAACTGTTTCTTGGATGGCATGTGGGCATAAATCAACGAGCTCCGCGCCCGGAAGGGCCCGGAAGGGCCGGAAGGGCCGGAAGGGCCGAAAGGTCCCCATTTTCTGATTGCATTCGTCAACTCACCCGTGACCAGGTGAAAGCATGTGGAACCTATGTTCTGTATCCAATACACACAGGCCTTCAAAGTTCAGCGATGCACGCTTAAAATTGACACAGACATCCATGTAACAGCGACCATCAAATAAATAAACTGTAAGTGCTTGTAGATGTTTACCATAACTTAAGACTTAAGTAACAATAGTAACCACAAACACAAACATACATCTATATATACATACAATGTGTGTGTGCTATTCATTTTGTTATTGGTCCATTTAATTTCATTTAGAAACATGCATGGATTGAAGGGTCTAGATTTACAAACCTACCGTGACCTGAACTGAGACAGGCACCCCATGGCCAGAGGCAGCGGTGCGAGCAAGGCAGCCAAGCTTAAAAGAGCTGGCGCCCGCGGGAGGGGAATGCCTCAAGCAGCAAAACTAGAGGTTGAACATGGTTTAACCAACAAAAACTGTGGCTGTCCATGCAAATTGTGGTTCGACTGCAAGAATTTGGGTTTTAACAAGAAGATGTGTGCATTCAACCAGCACGATGACGGTTTAACCAGCAAATTTTGGGAGCTCAACCGGTAAAAATTGTTGTCTTTTTTTAACAAACCCACCTGGGGATTCAGACGGAGGTGGGTGGCTCTGTCCAAGAGATACAAACCCTGCGAGAGTTTCTTCCCTCATTGGTTTCCGCACAAAAATGCAGGAACTCGGCGACGGGAAAACTTTTTTGGCAACATTCATGGCAACGATGGTGGCAACTGTAGGTTTGCCCTGGGGAGTCCCAATCATCCCAATCATTTTAATTCATTTTATAGATTCTGGGATGATCTGCTGCCATCTGCTGCCAAATCGCTAATGGTTCCATGTGTCTTGATGGGACCGCACTTGTCTTTGGGCTCTTTGTCTGTCAGTGCCTTGGGAATGGAAAGGGTGAGCTGGGTCGTCAACCCACTTGGGAGATTTAGAGAGATTATGAATTTCCGAACTATGCATAGCCATAGCTATGTAGATCCTGATTCTGATTGCAAACAGGGAGATGGTTGCCTTTTTATATCAGTAAACATCCTCAGTTCAAGTCAACGTCTAGTCGTTGATCTCAAGGCGTCCCCCAGGATTGTCATAATCACAATTAGCCGAAAGGTGGCAAGTCTCTGCAAATCAGCGTCCCCCAGTTCTTGGACCCTTCCAGTATGTTGCGTGGTTGGAGCACCAATTTGATGTGGTTAATCCAATTAATCCATATTAATCCAGGGTTAAGCCACCATTGTTGGCCATCCATTTGAAAATGGTCCCATTTTTCGACGAGGGGCCACAGCACTCGAGCTGAATTTACGCACCAACTGTGCAGCAGACATGAAGCCAAGCCGGGTGTCCCTGTCGTCCCTGTCGTTGCCGATCGCTGAGCCAAAACTGCGGGGAAATTTTTGTGTGAACTCACAATGTTGGCACATTTATGTAAAATATATGTTTACAATATTAATGTGAAATATATGTTGTCACATTTTTCTGTGAACTTTTTGCGAAACTCTGACTTCACCGCACTTCATGGCACGTCATGCCACACGGCGAAGCGCTCCAGTGATCTCCAAATTCATCCCGCCTCCTGTGATGCCACAGGCTTACCCCAGGCGCACAGTGCGGCCATGGCAGTTTTCTTCACCATGCTGGACTTGTCCTTCCTGGGCGAAGATTTGGCTGGGATCCAACAGAACGTGCGCCGGAAAGTGTAAAAAAAACTCTGGAATCAATGGATCAATGGATCAGTTTCAGGGAAAATTTAGAGGAAACCGTGAGGAAACCATAGTTTCTAGCCCCAAAGATGTAAGTTTCCTGTAAATTCTCCACTCATCCAATTCCGGGTGATCCATTCTCAAGCGGATGACACTAAATGCCAGCAATAGTGTTGTCATCCACCAATTTCAACTCAAGTTACTACATGGATAGTAAGTAGCAATGAGCATCTCACCTAAAACTCTGGATAACAGGAAAATCATTCGAATGTCAATGAATATGAGCTAGTGAAGCTAGTGATATACTATGTGCACATGAATTGGGCGCCCAAACAAAAAATCCAGCAGTGAAGTCCCCCGCCCTGGGTCTCCCACAAGCAATCTTGCAAGACTTCCAGGTATGGCAAGCCAAAATCTGCTCCGAGCCTGGCTGATTCCATTGAGTTGATGAAACAACATGAAAAAATGAAGTCCCAGTCCTGATAGGTTCCAATTATTTCTAATTTATGGATATTTATTGATCGTCATGGATCATCCAACTTGATAACATCCACCAAACACAAAACAAGTTGTCACAATCCGTAAAAACTCTGATGAGAGCATCATCATCACCCAAGATCCTTAAAAGGAAAACATTGCTCCAGCCCCTGGGGGCCTTCCAATGGCACTGCAAGCCGCAGTCTTCACATTGCGCCGACTGCCCGAGCACAGCCCACATGGCTAGTGGCTAATCGGATGGGGGGCATTCCCAGTATCGCCTACATTTATCGCTCTTCAGACACTTCAGGCAAATTAGGCACAGAAAAATCCCGTAATTAAAAATCAATGCGGCGTCAGATACCATCTATGCAAATGTATTATGTATATGCATGTGTGTATGCACCACCAATTCACATGCTAAAAACACCGGCAAGTACAGAACGCCACGAATGAGAAAACACAGCTCAACTGTGCGTTGAAAATGGATGAAAATGGAACGATTGGAATCCACGCATCGCAAAACCATCCATGTCTTTCCTCCCCTTTGGTTTGCTCCAGGCCTGCAGTGCAAAGATTCGAACCTGGGGCTCCGTGTGGTCAACGATATCAGTCGACCACGTCGACCACACCTTCATCACGTCACGTCACGTCAGTCGAGCTGAGCTCGGCGACTCGTAGCGAAGCCCATCCTCGCAAATCCGCTGAGCCTTGACACCGGTGAACTCACGTTGCCCTGTAACGATCGTAACGATCGTAACGATCGTAACGATCGTAACGATCGTAATGGTAATCGTCTAATATCGTTGATGGAATTTATAAGCTAAACGATTCGTTATACAAGTTGATCGAAGTTCTTCGTGCGGCGGAAAGGACTCATCAAACACCACAGACCCGCAGTGGTCCCTAAAAGTTTTGGAAAAGAAAACTTCCTCCAGCTTTACGATGTTTCAAGTTCTTCCCTCTAACTCTGTTTGGGAGCCACCAATTGATACAAGTTGTCTAATGTTGTCTCCATCTGCCAATGATTGAAGGAACATACGAATCATCTGACAGGAAGTGTGCTGGTGCTGTTCAGCCAATGCCAGTGCTGGCTGAGTTTGCAACTGCCTGCTGTTGAACTTCATGGTCAAATCTCAGGCGTGGTACAAGTCCGAACGCAGTTTCAAAATGTTTCAAACCGATGATTTGTCAACCAAGAATCAACTGAATCAATGTCAGTGTCATTTCAGAGATTGGAAGCGTTTCGCGATTTTTTTGGTGGGGGTACCTCTTTTCTTTCAGACCAGAAATTTGATGGACTTTGAGCAAATGCACGATGACTTTTGGCGATTTCCCATCTGAGACGAAGTCGTGACAATCGCTTCCACCGCAGCTTGACGGACTTCCTGCGTGGAGTATCGGCAGAAACCCGTGTCATGCTGGAAGGGCACCCAACCAGCAGGGTTCGGGAAATCTAAAACCCACCGGCACTGCATTTTGGGGTCTTAGTGCGATCCTTGAGGTAGTGACACTGTCAATCAACTATGACCAACCCCCGGCAAGGAGCAAAACCTTGATGAACAACATTACGGATCCCCGCAAAGCAAACCTCACGTGCATCCGGGTCACCAGAATCTTGGGGATCTGAGGGGACTGATCCCAGCCATGAGGGGTGAGCATCAGTCTGGTTCCATCTGGTGTGATTCCAACTCGTTAAGCCCTCACCATCCGTGAAGAATGAAGATTGGTAGAGGTCACGGTTCAAATCCAAAAGTGGTGTATGATCAAATCCAAACTTTGCACAAACATCCAAACCTGACCAGTGCTTGCATCCAACTGAGCCCCACTGACACCACTTTTGTGCCGCTTTGAGCATCTGCAGCCTCGCCTGCCAAGTATGGCTGTGTGGGTTCGGCCCCTCTGGAATATGTGAGGCTCCAACCAGCCCATCGGTTTATTTTTCAACCATTCAAGTTTTCAAATGCTCAAATTTGGCCCTTCAGCATATCAGTACTGCCCGGCCCGCGCTGGGGTGGAAGTTTCGAAAATAGGACATGGCTATAGGAAATCACCGCCTATTGGCCTATAGGAAAGTTTTTGCGATGCAGAAGCAATGAAGTGTTGAAGTTGTGAGGCGCATCAAGGAATGAGCAAATGGTTGTTGAGATGACGATGAAATCACATGAAAGAATCTGCGCACAACCGGATACATGAACCAGTGAACGATTGAATTGATTAACCAATGAATCAATGAATCAATGGTTTGCTGAATCAATGGAGCAATGAACCGTTGAATCAATGAAACAATTCAATGAATCAATGAATCACGGATTCAGTGAATCAGTGAATCAGTGAATCCATGGACCAATGAACCAATGAATCCATGAATCAATGAAGCAATGAACCAATGAAACAAAGGATGGATGGATGGATTAATGGATGGATGGGTGGGCGAGCTGCTTTTCTTTGTTGAGTTACTTCTTCACTGAGCGACCTTTTCGCTGAGGCACCTCTTCTCTCAGCTACTTCTTCTCTGAGCAACTGCTTATCTGGGCTACTTGTGCCCTGCACTGCCTCCCAGCTGGCTCTTTTGTAGTTTCTGCAACCCAATTCTTCTCTCCGTGCCGTGCAGCTGATACAATGCGTCTAGCAGCCTCCAGCTGGAATCCCGCATAGCACAAGAGTAGCACCATGGTCAAGAGCTACCTTTCGCACAATCCCGCTTGCCAGAAGCGTCGCAGCATCACTGATGCGTTTTGTCACAGCCGATTACAAACCCGCATAACAAGAGTGTTGCACTGAATCCACGAACGTGCGCGCGGCGCTGACAATGGGGACGATTCCTGTGCACAACCGAGCTCTCGCAACAGTCCTGTGCACATTTTGCCGACCTCCTGTTCCAAAAGTGCCCCGAAGTCGTCAAGACTTTTAACATTTTTTGAAATGCACATCGGGCTCTCGACACAGTCCTGTGCACTTTTTTGTCGACAACTTTCCCCGATCGAGCCCGCAACCGCGGAAACAGAGACGCTACTTCGGCGACCACAGACGCCACATGCTGACCATGACAATCGTCCGTACCTCGGAAGTTTTCTAACTAAACTTCCTTTGATCAATTGTGGTCCCTGACAGTTCTCTGGCGAAAATCCCAGGCCCCGACCCTTTGGGCCTAGGTGGCGGTTTGATACCAGGCTGCTTCCCTGAGATCGTCTGCCAACTCGGCCACTTCCACCACCTCCAAATGCTGGAGGAATAAGTCAAAAGAAAATGTGAAGAATAAATCAGAAAATGAGGGAATGCGCAAAAAATTGAAATCATTGACCTTTATCAATCAATAAGTCCGTCCTCTGAAATGCCATGGAATCCCCTTTCCAGTCTTAGCATGGAATGCGTGTTCCCATCAAAGATTGTCAGCGTGACGCAAACGTACAAACATCATTAAACAAGCGGTGGGAAATCCATCTGCGAAACAAACATACAAACCAATACATTTATAAAAGAACAAATGTGTATATATACATTCATTCATTCATTCATTCATTCATTCATTCATTTCATTCATTCATTCATTCATTCATTCATTCATTCATTTCATTCATTCATTCATTCATTCATTCATTCATTCATTCATTCCATTCATTCA
>Ga0126342_10004196_pt1 | contig 24413 bp, 23 predicted proteins | sample Cyp1metagenome_FD_92528 | JGI IMG/M metagenome (GOLD analysis project Ga0126342, IMG submission 92528) | Coral microbial communities from Lord Howe Island, Old Settlement Bay, Australia - Cyphastrea 1 metagenome | ecosystem: Host-associated > Invertebrates > Cnidaria > Coral ...
GCCCAAACAACCAAATCACAAGCTAAATGACCGCTTTTGTGATCATTTTTGAGGGACCTTTTTTTTACCAATCATCGACCCGGATTTTTGAGCCATTTTGGGATTCTATCTATAGGTTTTTTTTAGACCGTTTTTTTTTTGAAATTCCAGAGATTCTATCTACTTCAGGATGGTTATATATATAGAGGACATGAACAAAAAAACTGAGCAAACCGCGATCACAGGAGTGCTAGCTATACGTGCTGCCAATTTGAGACTGAATGTGCTGAGATAGCGCGCTCGAACACTCAATGGGCAGGTGAAGCGCAGAAATTGAAGGTGAATACAAAAGGCGTATGCTCTCATACGCTTGTTTGACTCGTTTTGGAGGTGGTTTTGAAGTATCTGATAATACTGAAACATATGCCGATATGGCTATAAAATGCTATATATATATACAGCGTCGTATCGTGGTCGTATCGTGGTCGTATCGTGGTTAAACCTTGATCTCCAAGAATGTAGTTGATACAGCGATGACTGAAGCACTGGGTCTACATACAGTTAATGTACATTAAAAGAGAATCTAACATGGGATTTACCCGCATCATGAAGTCCAGCGCAGGTGTCCAGCCGACGAGTTCGTGCAGGCGGGTACTGGCAGCTGGGCGATGTTTTCTATCCGGGAGGGGGGGGGGTTCATAGACTTAGCTCACTTATCTAATACTTATCTCGTACGTATCTTGTTTTCTACAGACTTTTCGACGGTGGTGCACTTTTCGACCTTCGATTCATGGTTTTCCGTTCTGCGTTCTTCGGCAGCAGCACATCTTCACTGTTCATCGCTGAAAAACAGACGGGGATTCACTGGGATGAACAGTACTCGTCGCCCCTCGGCGGTGAAGGGCAGACGATGAGTCAGGTGTTGAAGCCAGTGGTATTGTCGTCCACGACCATCAGGCGCATCAAGGATCATAAAGGTGCCACTGATTGCTTCCTATAGCATGCCAGTAAATGTCTTTGAAACCTGTCGATGTTGCAGTTAGCAGTTAGCACCTTTGCTACCATCTCAAGTATAGGAAGAATTGAGGATTTGTCACTAAGCCTGCGCATGGCGCTTCAGAGCAAATTCCACAAAGAGATTCAGACATTTGATATCTATTTGCTCTGACAAACGATTCTTTGTTTGCGGTGACAAGATGGACGGTTTCTACAGGCGCTCTTCCATATTTGATGATCAACATGTACGACTTTAGTAGGGAATGAGTTGGCTTGATTCAAGCACCACATTTTCAAACTATATACACTATTACACTATTATAATAATAGTTATATGGTTATCATTAATTATATCACACTATAAGCTCACAGACTATTTTGATCTATTTTTGTTGTCTTGAGTGCTTTGAGCGTTCTCATCAAAAGAAGTGGGTCGCCAGACTGGCACGGTATGTTTTTGTTTTTGTCGTTTTCCAACGTGCTCAGGGACCGACTGATGTTGATGCACTCTCCGAGGTCCCTTTCTTTGGGTGATAGGATAGGTGTCGGTGTCACGCCCCTCTTTTGGGAAGGGAAGGGAAGGTACAGCAGCAATTTTGAAGCGTCATGCACCATTGGAACTTGCAAGTCTGTACTCATGTGTAAAGGGATGTAAAGAACACAATGTGTACTTGGTACAAAGGACCTTCTCTGAAGCCATGGACACTGCAGCGCAGTGACGAAGCAAGCGCCTTTTCCTCTGCCCGCGAGGACACAGACATTGAAGCAGTGACCATTTGAACGCTGCATGGCAAAAGACTGGCAAGTTGGGGGCGGATGAGCGCCTCAAAATCAGAAGATGTCAGGAAAAGCCTGAGTTGGTTCACATTCCAGTGTCATCCAGGACTTCCTTTCTCAAGACACAGGTGGTCAAAGTGATGTCGATATAGGTTTAGTATGGTCAGTGATCGAATACAACATCCTGTTCCCATCATCAATCTTTATCTGCTTCCCCTGCCACATGAGCCACGTTCTAAATTGTGTTCATGTTTGGGAAGAGGCCCCTTGGAAGGGTGCGGCGTAAGCAAACCTCTGGTGAGCGCAAGCCAGGGTAAGCAGCGTAAGCTCCGCGTAAGACATGATACTGTATCCGCGTAAGCAAAATCTGTGCGCGCCTAAGCAAAACCTAAGCAAGAGCACAAGCATTTCCTTATTTGGTGCCAGGATGCAAGACATTTAGAACATGGCCGGCATGGCTCACATCTTTTCTTTCCAACTTCACGCATCGCTCCTCGCTGAGGACGGGAACATTTGTCCTTGTGCGATGTTAACATGGACAGTTGCATCATTTTGCGACATGTACATATTATGTCTGTCAATGTCTGTCACATGCCGCAGAGAGAGAATCTTCCTCTTGCACCTTTCTTATCCCCTTTCAATTTAACTCTTTATCTCAAAAATTGTTGGGACAAGGTTGAAGTACTCAAGATTTATGAAGAAACTATGTGTCGTTTTGCAGATCATATCTTTATTTTGACTAGACTTTCAGAGGTTTGGGCTGTCATGTGCTTCTACATGTAGATCCATTTCCAGGCAGGTTGCAGCAGTTCCAATGAATTTCAGCGAGAGTTTGATCGATGGATACAAAAACAGATGCACTTATCTTCTTGAAAGTCATTCGGCTCAATCTCAGGCCGTTGAGCAACGTGTATATACATGCTGTAGATCTCGCAAAGGCTATGCGGTGCTGTGCTGATGTGAAGCTTAACAGGCCAAGAAATTCGATAGCCAATATAGTTGTTATTTTTTATCTAGTTTTGAGATATCACAAAACATATCAAAACATCTTCACACTCAACTTCTAAGTTCTAGCCAACCTGACAATATCTGACCATAAAATCCTCTGAGTCCACCGTAACTAACCCATGAAGACCATGAAAGCCAGGCAGGGCTGGTGGGATGCGATCCGTCATGTGAAATCAGTTGCACGAGGTACACATCCATCACTGAACCCTGGACTATCCTGGATATTCCTGGATCATCCTGGTCCTGGTTTCACGATGTTTCACGATGTTTCACGATGTTTCAGAATGTTTCCCGGTCACCTCGACCAGCTATGACCAGCTACCCACTTCGCCAGGCTTCAGATGCTTCCAATTTTGGCCGCTTCGGCAGCTTCGGCCGCCGATGTCACCTGGGTGTTGGGCTCGGGCGGTGCCAGTTGCGACTTGACCTGCGTCAGTCGCTCCGGCTGCAGCGAAGATGCGTGGCCAAAGACGGATGCTGAGCCCCTTGGCCACAGGCTGTTGAACCAGTACATGTATGAACCTCAGTGATGTTCAGTGAGAGGTAGATGCTGTAGATGTTGAGTCATTTACTGCAAAAGCATACATACTCCATACATACTCCTATTTATTTATTGAACTGCACAGATCGGACCATTGATTTGGATTGATTTGGCACGTGGATGGGGGGCGGCAACTTTGAAAGATCAGTTTAATAGATCTTCGCTCAGTAGACGTTACATGACGTTACTAGCAGTTTCACGTGACGTAGATTCGAAACACTCAATAGAAATGCGTCCGGACGCATGGCATGAGATGTTGCGAAGCATGCTGTTTTCATGACGATGTTCCACCGTTTTTGAAGCGTTTCCTCTGCTTTTGCTCCAAAAGTGTCCATCACTATCTCCAGTTCCAAAATTAGATCTAGACAAAGCCGCGACGCTGAAGGATCGAACAACCAGAATATCCAGAATTGTTTTAAAAGAACTCCTGCAACCAAAAAGGTAGCAGAGAACAAGCTTTCTGCCTTATTTTTGCTACGGATATTGCGATCCATGTGATCTATGTGGACCTGGGGTGCTTCCCGAGCTGAGGTTCTATGACATTTCCAAGTTGGCAGGCAAGTGGGGCCAAGCTCATTAGGCTGATCACTGGTGTATTGTCGCTGGCCTGGAGTGCCATCTCTCTTGGTTTGGTTCAAATTTGTAAGATCAAGCGGTCAAGCAATCTCCCGCCGGATTTATGAAGACATGAACTAATTATTCTCTGAATTTCCGCGTCCTGCATGTCCTGCATGTCCTGCATTACTGTAGTCGTGCGCACTGTTTGAGGACAAGTTTGTGAGTCAACTCAGACTGGCAGCGCCAAGTATGATCCCAGCACGGATGGTCGCTACTGTGGCTGGAAGGGTCCAGAAGATATGCCAAAGGACAGGGCTTTGGGCGATCGGTGGCTGTCACTAAAGTAAATTCAATGAAGTTCAAAACCAAAAAATGACGTGTTCAAAGTCTTTGGTGCCGCCTGTGTCAAGGGAATCCATCGCTTGACCCTACCATGAAAATCAAAACCTCAAACCCAGCGGTTTTGGTAGATTTTGGTATGGTGTATGACATGGTACCATTGTGGTACGTATAGTAATGTAATGTAATGTATAATACCTGAAGCAAAGTGCCACAGCCATTCTGGGCCATGTAGTTTTAAGACTCGCTATATCATCCCACATCATCCCACATATATGATATTCTATGATCATCTATGTATCTTATGGAGATGCAACACGGTGCGACAGTGCGAGTCTTTTACCATCACAGTCGACTGCCACGGTCAAGGAAGAGACCCGATGTAGCCAAAGTGCGGATTCGAGCACCTATCGCTTCTGTCCCTGCAATTCAGATAAGGAGCTTTAGCTGTGATGAATTTGTGGGAGAGGTGTGAGTGACGGTGTGAGGTTGGATGGGTGAGGCATGTTGATATTTTGTATGATTACATGAATTAATTCACATACACATGACTCACACCACCTGAAGATCGAAGGTTGGTGGGTACAAAGATACCCAGGGCAGGTTGATTGTGTATTGAAACATAGAAAAAAATAGTGCGAAGCTGAATTGCCATTGTTCAGATTGGAAGTGTTTTTGTCACGCGTCTCAAGGGAAGGACATGGAAGGACATGGACATCCTCAGCATTTGCATCAACTCTTTGGAGGATTTTGGAGGATTTTACACAGCTGCAGTGATGTGCCACCGCTGCCATCCGCGCTTTTCAAAAAGATTGGCTAACCAAGATACAGAATGATACAGCCATGGCATGCTATGGCATGTAAGGCTCATGTCTTTTCAGGTGAGATGTTTCTGATGGCATCATTTGGCATTGGCTCATTGGCTTGACTTGGCAAGGCAGATGCAAGGTAGGATGTGAATGCAGCGAGGTTTTGGAAGATCTATAATCAACATTTTGGAACATCTTTCCAGCAACCCACTGGAAGGGGTAACCCAGGATCCGTAGCCATTGCTCAAAGCCATGGTACCGACGGGTGAGCCCGTCTCCTTGTACTACTCCTCTGACTTTATATCCCTGGACCAGGCGGGTTTGGGTAAAGTCAGTCATGAGTTCAAAGCAAAGTAACAAGCAACCGATCCCTACCTGCAGCCATCAGAGCAAACAAACTTTAAAAACCGTTGGCAGGAAAGGATCCACTGTATGTAGTAAAGGTAGAGAATAAACAAGACATGCCAAAGGGTCAGAAATCTAGGAATTCATAAACAAGCATCATATCATGATGCAGAATTCACAGAGCCTGCTTTATTTCCTGCGATTTTTCATGCCTGACCAATCAAAAAGAAGGCAGGCTTGAAAACAGAAAGTTGAAGGAACAGGAAGGAACTAGATTACTAAGAACACAACCCCCGCCTTTTTTTTATTGAATGTTGCAAATTGCATCAAATTGCATTGGCAAAACATGGCTCGTATTGATAGATGTTTGTTCCTGAGTGAAGCTGCCAAGAATCTAACATAGCAAGAAGCGATGCACCGGATTTTGCGAGGTCGAGAAGAAGGGTTCAAACCAACGAAGATATGCTGACATATAAGGAGGACTTACATCTCCTGTAAAAATGCCAGAACACTTCCACTATCTTCCACTTTTTATATTGCCCTTGGGGCTTCGTATGCATTTGAATATTGGTTACTTCAACATACTGGTATTCATGCTCCTCTGGACTCTGTTCATCACACTGTTGCTGCGGTCATTTATTGCATATATTGAATAAATGAATAACTATACAATAATAGTAATAATAATAGTAATAATAATAATGATAATAATAACAATAATATATATATATATATATATTAAGGATGCAATTGACTTAAGCAGAAAATTGAGAATAGCACTGCCAATTCGTGCTATTGCCTTCACGTTGTTCAGTGGGACCTGAAATCATAGGCATCTTTCAGGCCAGCAGAACGCATTCAAAATCACATATAAAATTACTGGTTGGTGATTTCAAACATTTTGCATTTTTCCATATATTGAGACTAATCATCCCAACTGACTTGCATATTTTTCAGAGGGGTAGAAACTAAACCACCAAGCAGATTAAGTAATAATTCTATAATTTGTATAATCATTTTTTGAAGATGTTGATGATCTGTTGATGTTTTTGGCCATGTGGGGTCCCGTGAGTTTGCGAAACCTGGCACCCGGTCACTCCGGTAGTATAGGAAGTGTCAGATCTTCGGGCGCCGAAGCCAGAGCGGGGACACTCAGGGGTCACAGGCCTACAAGTGACAAGTGATTAGATCACAATATAATATATAATATATATATACACATTAGATCAAATAACTATCTCTCTCTATATTATGCGATGTTCATTGGGCTTCATTCAGAAGCCAACTTGTTTGCCGTGGGATGATGTGGGATGTTCTCCAGCTTTGGTGTGATGATCTGAAATTTGACCCAGGACGCGCTTTTGCTTGCTGGAACTGCCGAAGGACACTTTTCGTGGCAGTTAGGGTCGTCCTCATTGGGTCATCCCTGGAAGACTCGAATTTCAACCACCATGGGAGCTGCATCCAGACCCAATTCACCCCGCACATTTATGATGTTGGCACTTGGCACCCATCGTCGTCCATTTATGCCGATGCCCAAACAAAAACACAGGATCAGTTGAAATCCCTCCAGTCCGGACAGACCTTTGCCTTCCGAGAGCTCAGTGGCTCACAGGCGGAACAACTGCCAGTTTCTTCAGCGTGTTGGGAAATGTTGGGAAAATATTGGGAACATACAGTATTTCCAGACTGACTCTGACCGGTTCTGACCGGCTCTGACCTTTTATTTTCCATGTCAACATAGTGACTTGTTATTTCCTGAAAGGGTATTGAAGCTGTCCAGGTTGTTGGGAATCTCAATTTCAGTTCCCGGCTGCATGGTTTTGCTATGTACCAGGCGTGTGAATCCTTGTGAGTCGGGTGTCTGCAGTTGCCTCCACAGTGGCAGGGTTTTGGCTCAAGATTTCACAGGCCAGAACTTGAACGGGAAAAGATGGTGTCTTGCTGCAATGTCGGTGAGTTTGCAAAGGTGATTGCCAGACATGATGGCTTGAGTGCGAGTCGGGTGGGTAGGTGAAAGAAACATGTTTCAATATGATTAAAGCATTCAGTCATCCAATCTGTCATGTGTCTTAGCTGTGGTCTCCAATGTGTCAAGTTGATGTTCAAGTTTTGGATTCCCCGCCTTTCCTATGCATTCCCTATCTGGATGCAAATAAGACCGGAGGGATCTGCACCTCATAGAGTCCCAAGTGTGTCGATCATGAATTCCATCAAAAACATGCATATTGGCATTATAAAATTGGCATTATATTGGCAGTTAGTGCCATGCACATCACATTTGTCCAACAACTTCAACCGATCCAAAAACGTCAAATCCATCGATCCCTACAAATCACACTCCCAGGCCATGAAGCTCTTGGTCTTTTGGATGCACACATTTTCGGCAAGCACATGGGCCACGGCACATGTGATTTGATTTGATGATCTTCGGTGACAACACAGAGATCAAAACATTAAGTGAATCCAGGAAGATTTTTTCGACCGGCCTTTAGGATATCAGCATCGCTATGCTAGGAATGTTGTCGTTTTTTTTCTGATGTTCGGCCTTAGATTGGCAGAAGCTGTTCACATCTTTGTATTATTGATCGATGTATATTGTAATTGTGCATGTCCATTGTTGCAGCAATTGTCAGGCGAGGGGCTTGGAATTGTTTGCTGCATCATCAGCTGTTCACTTGTGTTCATTGAGACAAACTACACGTTAAGGCCGCTAAGGACAGCAAGAGCATGCAAGAGCAATGATAATTAATGAGAATTAGTATCTGCATTATCCATCAAAGCACATTGTTTGTCGGACGAGACAACCTTGATCTCACTTCGGGCACTTTGTCCAAACTCTCAGGTGTTGACAGTACCGGTGGCATGTCTGGCACGTGTGGGTGGTCCAGCAAACAGCTCCAACTTCCCAGAGCAAACTTCGTCCAGACCTCAGTGCGTGTTTGTGGCCATGCTCACACCTGATATCCAGTGGAGAATGGGCGGATCCATCCCGAAGTACCGAGCTTGAGCAAAAGCTTACAGGATCTTACAGGCGTGTTGAAGTGTTGCACTTCTACGGTGTACAAAAATGTGTACTCACAAAAACCCGGAATCCCGGAGAGATGGCCATATTTGAGGCTGATGTCATGACCGGTACTACCAACATGACATTTCCTGACATTTCAAAGTGTCAAACTGGCGCATGGAGCCTCAGTTGGAAAACTCTGTCATATCTGTCACAACTCTGAGGCAGTTTCATCCCGCGCCCGAAGATCTGCTTCGGGGAGGCAAGGCTCGAGGTGCGGAGTACTGGGAGAACTTCACCCTCACGACGCTTGAGAGAACATGATGAACATGGCGAGATGATGCGAGGGCATATCCAGATATATCCAGAATATCTCAAGCTTGGAACCTCAAATCATCCCTCAAACAGATGCGCGGAAGCCAACAATTGGTGGAGGACGTTCTGGTTTCCAAGACATCTACAGTAGATTTGTTCTAAGCGTTCCAATGTATTTGCTCGGGATGCCTAGGAAAGCATCAGTCAGGTAGGTTCATCGATTCTGGGATGACATGAGGTCAGGATCATGCTCAATTTTTGCAAGCATTCAGGATAAAGCTATGATAGCTATATAATAATATATATATATATATAATTATATATAATAGTATATATATAATATTATATATAATTATATATATATATATATATTATATTTATATTTATGTTATATTTATATTATATTTTGTTATATATAAAGATGAATATGAACTATCCTCAGCAAAACCATGTAGTTCCTTAGCCATGAGGTTCAGGAATCTTCATTTGCCAAAGGAACTCATGGCTCGAAAGTCGAGCTCGATTCGATTCACCGTCAATAACCACCAATGAGAAGCGACAACGCGATCTATTCTGTTTCTGCTCGCGACAAAAATTACTAAAAAACAAAAGCAGTTTGGGGGTTCCTGGTTCCAACCTTTCCAGAAACACGACATCCGGACCTGAGGGAACTACAGACCTGAATGGATCATTCGTCGAAACGCTGAGGAATGAGACGTTGCGCAGCGGCGGCTACGATCATAATCCAAGCATTCGAACGCTCTTGAACATCATGAAGCGGGCGGAGGGTGTACATACCCGGATTTGGTACCGTTAGGAGTGGGTTGGTCGGACAGGCTTTATTGTCAAAGAGACGAGATGATAAGACATGACAATGTATGTATGAATGGGGTGCTGATTGCAACTCAGTGGCAAGTGAAGCCACCCTTTGACTCAGAGACAAACTCATTCGGATGGCCCTTATTGAGAGGTTACATTTAAGAAGATGTGATAATCAGTAGTAACATGTTTTGTTGTCACACATGTTTTAGGTGACTTGAAGAAAGAAGGCTGCATCTTGCGTCATTTCGAGTTGCTTTCAATTGCTTGCATATGTTAGAGTGCGGACAAGATTCGTTTCGATTGAGTGACAAAAAAAAGGGGTGATTTTCCCTTTGGCTCGGGGCTTTCACCTCAGTGTGAAGCTGGTCCTGGACAGGGGCATGGGCTATGACCATATTGCCACCAGCACTCGCTACGGAGACACCTGCTGTGCTTCCTGTGGCTCAGTGAACACTGCAGAGCTGGTCAAGGGGACTGGTGCGCCGAGTCTGTTTGGAGCATGATTGCGTTTGTGGCTGCCAATCCGGGTAAGATCAGATAAGCATATGTGGGTTTTCTTTGATGTTCTTGCATGATTTTTTAGTGAGTTTGAAGATCGGGGATTGCGAAATCATGCGAAATCCCAAAGTTGGAGGACCATGCGTTGACTTGCGATTCATTGAGACGAGTCAAATAGCATTTCTTGGAGCAGTCCTCATCAGCTTCACGGGAGGTTTCTACGCAGTGGCTTCGGCTGAGTCAATGCAAGCGCATGGTATTGGTGCCATGGCGCCAGTTCAATGATTCGCGGATGAACGCCAGAGCCAAGACGTTTTGCCCACCAAACACTTCAGACATAGGGACGTGTGTTCATTGCAACATATTGCAACTGTGATTCGTGTAATTCTCATCAATTCTCGAGGTTCAAGAGAAGTGTCAACACTAAGCGATGAGTCATGAGATGCTTATAGAATGCTGGTAATCGGTGTTGGCAGGGTATCGTGCACATTGTACATCACTCTCACTTTATGCAGTCCTCCAGGAGTCCCTTCTGTTGGGTCTACCCAAAAGCCCATGCATCATCTACAAGTATCATCAAACGTTTCATCCATGATATCTACATTTGTATATGATGATATTCATCAAATATAGATGTATGTTTGTTTTCATCAAATATCTACAATTCAAAGTTTTTCCTTCACGCTCACTCAGTGGGACGCCCTTTGTTTGGCCATAGGCGATGGTCACTACTGCACTTCTGCTGGCCCAACCCGCGGTGACACCGTAGGCCGATGGATTTCGTAGACTGCAGATGCTTCTGAACTGAAGCACCTAAGGTTTCGAAATTGATCTGATCTGTTCATGAATACCTCCAGCATCGATGACAAAATCGCCTGAGATGATCCGTGCAACGCTTGCAGACAGGTGATGGATGTGATTTCAAATGGGTATGGGTCAAAATTAGGTACCCCATGAATTGGATGGTGAATACTAAACTAGACTTTTCCATCTGTGGTCCCACATCGGTCTTCCATTTTGACCCACATCCAAATCCAAGATTGCAAGATTGGTTTATTGTAGTCACACTCAGCCAAGCTCTAGAGATAGCAGACATTCCGAGATTTGGCGGGTCATAGTTGGATGCTCGCCAGGCATGGGCTGCATGAGCTGCGCCAAGGGCAAGTTTCTGCAGGCCCATCCCTTCTCATACCCTCTCTGGGCTCAGCCCAAAGATCCCATCTTCAACAAGGACACAGCCGTAGGGATGGGCAGCGAGGTGCACAAACATGTGGCTTGGGCACCTCCAACTTCAGGGCCCGAAGACTTGATGCTGGGCATGCCTGGCCATCCATATCGCCAGCATTCCCACAAGTCTGGCCGCAAGACTTGCCTATGTAGACATTGGACATCTGCTTGTTGGAAATTTACCGCCAATGTCACCTTTCTCAGGTTGGTGGCTGGTTCCCTAGCATCCCTAGCACGTTGCACTTCTTCAACTCGCTGGCTTTTTGGAGTGAAGGGCATTGATCTATTGAAAGATCCCTAAATTACCCTAAATTTCTCAGACAAGAGCAGGCTGGTCGGAAGATGAACTAACTTTGGGGTCCTCCAGACTCCAGATCATTTGAACTGTTGCAACCAACAAAGGCAACATTTTTTGTCGCCCAGGAGATTTTCCAAACATTTCATCATTTGCACAGCTCCCTGTGGCCCGGTGTTCAAAGGAGATCAAGATTGTGGTCGCCGACACTTGCCCCCACAAAGGCGATGAAAACCAGTGCCAGGGCCTACCCCTTGCAACCGCCAATTGGTTGATTTGAAGATACCCGGCCTGGTAAACATACAAAAAACGATGGAACATAATCACCATGCTATTCATGGGCAAATCAACATCAACATGCTAAATGGCCATTTTCAATTTAGCTAAACGTTGACCAGAGGGTATCATATACTTATATCATCTTATATCACATATCCATGATATTCCCATTAAATCTCCATTTTCCTATGGTTTTCCTATGGTTTTCCTATGGTTTTCCTATGATCTCACTATCCCCACTTCATTTGCTGCTCGCTTCGTTGCCAGGCAATGAAGGCTGGTGCCCTGGGAAAACTGGACAAGGGCGCCTGGGCAGATCGCACGACGCAGGGCAGATTCCAGCTCAACGGATGGAATTTCTTCGAGGTACAAATTATAATAATAACATGGGATATACTGATATGTATATATATATATATATGTATATATAATATATACATACAGGTATACATATATATATTTAATATATATGTATATGTATATATATATATACATATGTATATATACATATGTATATATGTATATATACGTGTATATATATATGGCCCATGTACTATTATATATAATATTATATATATACACTGTTATGTACTCAAAGAGTTTGAGTTGTAACATATTTTAACTTTATCAATGATGTGCATGAACTCTTTCATAGATGAGCTTACAGGCTGTGTCCCGGAGACTTGGTGACACCCAAAACACATCACACAGTGTGGTATGGTGACATGGTGGTATGGTGCCCTCTGTTCAATATGGGTCCAACAAAGGCGGCCCAACATCAGGTTTTCGTGAATTTGATTATATGATACCCTATGGTAAATAAACATAGACCCTGAAAATCACCAATTTTTAATGGAAACTAGTCTCTTCCAACCCCTATCTGCCAGGGTCTATGTTAATTTACCAGAGGGTATAATTTCACCAGATGATTGTTTCCAAGGGTTCAGTTCCACTTTCCGGGTAAAACACCCTTGGAAAAGCCTGTTTGACAGTCAGCAGTCAATTAGCATGGAGAAAAAAATCCACCACCCATGATTTTTCCGGGTCACCTGATTCAGAAGGGCTTTTTTGTTCTGTAGTTGGACTGATGAAATCAGGACAGGATAGGACAGGTCTCCACAGAAGCTTGCCTTTGAGGAACAAGTTTGGTATCAAGAATCACTTCGACTTCACCAATCCGTGATTTGGATGCCAGGATTCGGGATGCGACACTCGCATCTGGGTGAGTTTGAGTCATGTTCGCGGCAAGTTGGTCCTACCTACACAGATGATGTTTGGTTTGCCATTAGTTGAATTGTGGGGGGAAACTCGTGAGAAAGTTGCGCATTTTTTCATCAGCATGGATCGACATGCTATGCTGATTATGCTGACTGCACACGACATGTTTACTTCTGATGCATCTTCACCTGATTGGTCAATGCTATGTGGGTTCAAACGATAGGGTGAAATCCCAAGCGTTGCTGCGTTGAACATTTTGAAGAGGACCTTGAAATATTAATGTTCATGCTTAAGCTGAGGCCTGCTAAGTACGACAACTACTACTTTGTTTGGTCCAAAATTGAGTGCCCTTGGCGCATCAAGCGACGTTACAAGCAACTGAGCCGATGCTAAGTGATGAGCTCAAAAACCTCTGCTGAATTTGGATTTCGCATGACAATTCTTCGGTACTTCGTACAAGCTCAAGTGCCAGGAATAGCTTGAATAACTCAGAAAAGGTCTGCGCTGTGTGCGCAAGTTTTGGCCTTTCAGAAAGTTTCCCATTTGTTTCATCGTTTTGATATGTTTTAATGTTGTTCATATCTTTTGTCGTGGTTTAAATTCAAGAAACTCCAACCTGTCATGGCTGTACTAGCCGGTGACTCACTTCAGTCCGAAGGCCCACTTTCTGTGAACTTTTGTGGTCCGGGCTGGAATGGGACACCTGCTCAGAGGGGTGTTTTTCAGCACCTCTCTTAATCTCCATTTTGACACTGCGCTGCAGGGCCTTTGTGGTGTGCCTAGACTGCTATGTGCGCATGTGTGGACGATTTTCAGATCTGTAAAAAGCAGATCATTTTGACTTGCTACCACAGCGGTTGGCTTCCGGTTGGCACCGTCAGCGGACGATTCCCATCGCATCAATCGACGTCACAAAAAGCGGACGCGGCGTTCTGGCCACAGTTGGATGTTTTTTTTTTTGGTGATGCCACAGCGTCTTGACACCCAATAATTACTCTCAATACTCCTGAAGAGTCGTGTAGAATATTGACCTCTGAGACTGAGTGAACATTCAACATGAAACCTTAAAACATCTTAAAACCATTCTCGTACATTCTTGCATATTACATGTTACCATGTTGGGTCTCCAGCTCCATCATCGACGTTCAATGATCTTGAGACTTCTAAAGGTATTGTTTTACTCTGGTATAACATGGTGTCGTAATTTGGCAGATCCTTTCAGATTTCAGGTGGAGTCTTGAAGCCCCTTTTCTTGCCTGATTCGGGCAGGTGTCCGGAGGCGGTTTCACAGCCTTGTGCACTGCAGATGCTACGTAGCTGGGCCTGGCTGCAGCTGGAGTGGCGTTGCGGGGATGGTGACATCCATGTTCCGTGGAAAATGACCTTATGCCATTTTTTCACTGTCATGAAATATAGAGTTTTTTTTGGTAGACTGGTATACTCTTTATAGATCTTTATAGTTGATAGGTATTAATGATATTATAGAATGTAGTTGTACGCTATAGATCGCTATAGCATATTGTTTGGGTTTCGAGCCTCATCGTTTGTGCAGAAAAAAACCGTAGAATGCCACCTTGGTGGATCAGGTTTGGGGTGGAGTTCCTTGAGAACTCCAATACGCTTCTGCTCGGCAAGGCGGTGGGACCGGGACAGACCGGGCCAGACCGGGACCAAATCCCTGGCAGAGACAAAGCGTCACAACATGTCACAACAAACCCCTTCCGGATAGGATTAGTTAGGACGTATCATATAATATATATGATATATATATATATAATATATATATATATATGATATGTAATATATATATATATATATTGTCAGGACACGATTTTCCTCCTTTTTTCGTGTCATACTCAAGTTATTCAAGTTCGACAGACATGGTGTCCCTGATGAATCACACCGCGGGCCAATGTCTTATGATGTTTTATCCTTTCCCGGAGCTGCAGCCAATGGTCATGTCATGTTTTCCGGAGCTTGTACAGTGAACAGATGTGAACGGCGTGCTTGTCGGTTTAATGACGAACAGGAATTCTTTTCCAAACTATTATTCCAAATCCACTTAGTGCAGGTGACGCCTGGTGGAGATGCAGAGGAAAACAAGGAGAATGCAGGTGAGATCCCGTCTTGGATATTTTTGACTACCACAGATGTACAAAGTTTTGGAACACAAAGAATTAAAAACTGGAGTGCGTGTTTGTTCTTTTTTGATATTGTTTGTTGTTAACCTCAAGACATGAACATGACGCAACTCACCCAAGCCTCTTCATTTATGTGACGATGCACTTCCTATCATTGCAGGGCATACATGGAAGGATGGACTTGCACGGCAAAGCTGGTGAACACATTTCAGCCGTTCAGCGGCTCCAGCTTCTTGGTATGTCCCAGCCAGCCACTGAAACCAACTTGGCATCATTTGGCATCTACATGTGGTAAAGCAGAAGAGCAAGGTCTGGCCCCTAGATGTCAAGTGTCACTTTCGAGCTCAACCTCCACAGGGCTGGAACTAGCTAAGGACGATGAATCTCATAAGGGATTGACTTTGATGTGTCCGTATTGTCATTATATATAACTCATTATATAACATACACAGAATCCTGGACACATAGGGGCATTTGTGCACTGGAGATATGATATTTCGCAACTTAGGGAAAAAGTCCATTGGAGATGATTCGAGCAATGCATACAATGCATATCAATGCATATCAATGCATAGTGACCACAAGGACTCTTCATGCTCCCAGCAAATCCTTATGCCTTGAATGACCTTAGGCATCCTGCAATTGTTCCCAATCTCTCAGCCGATGCTCCTTGCCTTTCATGCTGCCCCGCTGCCATCTGCACCACCGCGACCTCGCCGTGAGCACCTGGCTGCTCCACGCGCTCCACGCGCTCCACGCTGGAAACACTTTGGATTGACGGCGTTGTGTGGTATGGCCGGTACAGCCGTTGGCCAAAGACATGCCATGCGCGGCATCAAACGTGTAGCTTTGGTGGGAGGAACACATGGAAATGAACTCTCAGGAGTTCATTTGGTTCGTTCTCTCCTGCGGCAACCGTCGTTTCAAGACTTTAAGTCCTTGGAGATTGACGCTCGGCTGCACTTCAAATTTTTGTCGTTGGCAACTCTTTTTTGAGAAGACCGATCCAGTCAGTAAATAGCACATGACCAATTATTGCATACTGTGAATTGGGCCGGAGTCCCATACTATTTTGAGAGCGCTGCGTGGACCAACCAACCACAGGATTGTTTGCTGGCTAATGATTTGGCCATCGAAGTCTGCCGTCGCTTTGTTGACAGAGATCTCAACCGCTGCTTTTCTCGATCGACGTTACACAGTGATGCTGCTGACAGCTATGAAATGCACCGTGCCCAAGAAATCAATGCACGCATCGGTCCACGCTTTTCGGCGGAGGCTTCGGATTTATGCATCGATTTGCACAATACCACCAGCAATTTCGGCTGCGGCATCATCATCACTGACACGTCCTCACCGGACTTGCACTGGAAACTCCAACTTTGTGATTATCTTCGCTGTTCCTTGACACTTGCTTGTGTCTCATCACTCAGACTCGTATATTATATATACAGTATTATATAAATAAGTATTGTATAATATATACAGTAAATGATATATAGGTAGACTCCCAATGAAAGTTTGCAGTGTTTGGACTAGGAGTGGTTTTGGCCCATCAAACTTTCAACGGGGTGCAGCAGCGCCATGTACTTGCAGTACATGTACTTTTTGCGTTTCTAACTACTCTTGTCCCAACACTTCTGATTGATTATGATTGAAACCCCAAAATTCCAAAGCCACCAACCAATCCCAAACCACTGCATAGCTTTTCGTGGGCGTTTTAACTTTTCAACAATTGCCAGCTCTTGAAATCAGGTCGAGTGCCCAATGTACACATCCTCCTGGACTGCCTGGGTGATTGCTCTGAGGAACCCTATCTGCCATTAACTGCGAAGAATGACGCTGGGTGGCAAGTGGATTACCCTCTCTGGTAATGACTAACAGTTTGCTATTGAAAATGGCCATGGAAATAGTGGACTTACCCATTGATAGCATGGTGGATCTTTCCATAGTTCTGTTAGTTTACCAAAGGGTAGTTTTGACACCCTTGGCCTAGAAATAGCCAGAACTGGCCATAACCTGTATGTGCATGACATGCTTGGAAAAACACACGTCTCATTCCGTATCATACCCGTCTTTGGGAAACATGACCATCGTTTGGATGCGTTCGACTTTGACCATGTGGATTTTTGTGTGCTTGGCAGTTTGTGGTGAAGCTTTTGGCTGGTGCCAAATCATCATTCTACATGGTAAAGGAATTTGATACCTCCCCACTGGCCCCACTTCTGAACACTCAGGATCTGACCTTTGAGGTGGGGCCCCAGGCTCATGGCACCCTGGTATCAGAGGCGGGGTGTGGCATGGGTGGCTTCAAAATCTACAGGTCATCCTGGATGAACCCAACTAAGATATCAACTAAGTTCATCTAAGTTCTGGCTCATGTACCCAACCAGCAGGTACTTTTCCATGTTGTATATATATATATGATTATGTATATATCATGCATGATGGACAAAACTTGGACATTGCCCGTTGATTCTCCATCTACTGAATTGCTGTCGCAACTTCTGGCCTAGTTGATACCACAGATATCCACAGATGTCCTTTGCATTCCCAGATGCTTTGAATTTGCCTCGCATGAACCCTTGAGGTTTTCTGGAATCAGCGAAGGCACGGGGCTTGTTGTCTTGGTCCAACTGTGTGGTGCATTTGAAAAACTGACTCTAGAAAAATGCATGACCTGGACGTATCTTAAGGTATCTTAAGCTACCTAAGCTATCTAAGCTTTGGCAATTTCAAGAATCGATATGAATGAGATCCATCCGGAGGGAAGATGACTTGTAACATCTTGTAATATTCGGAACAACTACTGAATCCCAATCCCAACATCCCAACATTGGACTCTTAACTCGTAAGCACGACTACATGGATTCGAATCACTTCAAAATAGCGAAAATCACCAGCCATCATCTGGGTGCTCCTCTGTGCCAGAGTTGGTAGCCCCTGTAGTCCCTGACAGTGCCAGGTTGGTTTTTGGCGCCCTGGACTTCCTGGAGCGATTCAACCGCCAGCAGCTCTCTGACGAGGAGCAGATGAGTCAGGTTTGCAAGTGATTATATAGTGATTAATATGATTTTATAGTGATTATGTACAGATTAATATGATTTTATAGTGATTATGTACAGATTAATATTATTTTATAGTGATTATGTACAGATTCATATGATTTTATAGTGATTATGTACAGATTAATATGATTTTATAGTGATTATGTACATTTATGTATATACTATTGTCTATTTAATTTTAATCGCGAATCATGTATATACACGTTTATATTCTATAGATGTTTATAGATATTGAGATAGATGTTTGAGGTGTTTAGATTGAAATAGAAGTGAATTGATCGATCTTGTTGGCCAAGAAACTCAGGACCTGGAAATGGATTACATAAGAAAAGTTCGCCCTAGGTGCACAAAGGATCGTACTGCTCCAGTCACGCAGAATGCTTTGACGATCCTGTTGCATTGGCCCTCACGAGGAGAGAAGTGAAAAGACTTTGGAGGTGGATCAACGGGATCAGATATCGAAGTGGCAAAATAAATGGTAGACACATTTAGACGCTTTTTTGGTTCAATGAAACCAATGAACGTTACATGAGTTTGATCATTTGGTATCATTTGGTCATTGATCCAGCTCAAGATAGAGCATTGTGCATTCATTGTCCTCCAGAATGGCCTCAAGCATGAACTACTCATAGAGACAACAGCGGTCGAAGTTTACACTCCAAAAGCTTTTTGTTAAAACACCTGAATTTAGAGACCAATCAACTGGGATTAATTTTTGCCATGGTTGTCAAAGTGGTGCAGGTCTTTATTCAGACCGGTGCAGTGCACTATCCAACGAGGCTGGCATGTTGTGACACCATGGGGTTTTGCTCCAATTGTGTTTTCCCCGCCATAGGGTCCTAGGATTCACACGTGACAATGCTGGTCCTTCGTAGAGGAAAAGCATTGGAAAAGCATCGGCCCAAGTCCCTGTCCCTGGCGCAGGTCAGATGGTAGTCTCCGTGCATCGATTGCTGCCGAGCTACAAGGTGGGCTGGGGAAACCTGGCTCAACCGCAGGATGTGCTTGGAAAGAGGCTGTTCCAGAAAACTCAGAACAATGTGATGCGCAACATTTTCGAGGAGATTTCCAAGGGTCAGGCTGACCCAGTATGATAGAAGTCGTCCACCATGTGTTTGGGTTGTAGCCGCTGTTTACAACAAATTCATGTTGATGGAGAACGTTTATCTAAGCTGCAGAATGGTTGGAAGAGGTCATGCCCGGCCAACTGGAACAGCGTCCTGCCAGGAAAAGACTTCCAAGCACTTCATCTAGGAGATCCTGTTTTTCAGGACGACTTTTTCCGTCACTGACTCTAGGGATTGTTGTACCCAGAATATGCAATCATCTAGGACCAGGGTGAGTTGCAAATCACGGGGCTATGCTTCACCTGAAACTGTGATTGCTTCGCAACACATGTGGTTCAAACAGTTTGAATTTTAGATCAATCAAACGTGGGAAGATACGAAACGAATCTCTAGGATCTCCCACCACTATAGACATTATATGTGCATATATAATGTCTATATATACAGTTACACACAGTTATACATATATACGGTACTGTATTATATACGTTATTACTTGTGCCATGTTGATGGAAAGCAATCTGCTCAGAAGCGTCACAAGTTCAGCTAAACGACATCACAATTGAAGCAATTGAAGTGCCATAAGTCCTATACATTCCTATACGACTATCCTATGACTTGAATTGATACATGTGGCAACGTGATGCAACGCGTTTCTTCCACTGAGTCATGGCTTAGGACTTGGAGTCTGGTGAGATGATACTTTGGGACGAGCCGCAGCCCCTGATGGGTGCTGACAATATCTGACAATTCGACGTGACGTGTTGTGATACAAAATACATCAACATACATCAATACATAGGATCCATGGTGCTGCTATATATGGTAACATGGATCCCATCAATATACCCCCAATGTTAGCATATATACCAGCACCATGGATCCTATGGGCAATACATATCAATACCTACAAGCGCTTCGTCCAAAGCTCTCCCAAAACGCCAGATCTCTAAATCACTGCAGGCCAGAGTGCTATCCTTGTTTCATCAATGAGGCTGGAATGTGCCATGCCATCAGTTCATGGCATTCCTTTCACGCTACATAACAGGGACATGTTTCTTGAATTTTTCGTCGAAATTTGTGGGCATCATGATCCATCTCAGACCCAGTCGTTTGAGGATTCTATCAACGCTTGATCACCTCAACCTGTTTTTTGTCTCTGTGGGAGCATTCAATTCAACTGCAGAAATCTGCAGAAGGTGTCATGTTTTGTTTCATCAATGCTGCTTTGTAGGCTGCCTATCTCTCCAGCGGCATTGCCTTCCAAAAAACCATGCGATGCCAGCTGACGATTCCAGAGCCACTTGTCGCTATGGCACAGGTGGCCAAGGATGGAAAACGTGGATCACATTACCATTACCACATGATTTTCCCTCCACGATTTGAATATTGCATTGACATATGGCATTGACATGTGGCATTGTACATATTGTATCATATTGTACTAGATAGCACTATACAAAAGATCTATCGAGTAACCTTCATACCAGCTTCAAAAGGGATTGATGATGGATTGGGATTGCCAGACGATCTTCAATCACACCTTGCCTGAGACAATTTTTGACCGATGTATTTTGATGAACGACAAACTAAAGCTCCTGCATTTGCACTTGGTCAATTCGCCCAAACGAGGTTACGGTCAGATGGAAGCCTTTGCAATATTGAACTTCCGTCAGTCGATTGAGTGGCTCAATTAGAGCTTTCTGTGGCAAAGCATTGGACAGCACCCAGGGCAGTCTTGTTCTGTGCAGTCCGCATCCGTAGGGCCGACAGCAACGGGTTTCAGTGGTTGTTGGCCATGTAGAGCACCTCGGAAAAGAGGCAAAGACAATGTGAGCAGTGTGAAACACAGCCCATTGGAGCGGTTTCAAAGCTCCGACAAATGATCACTATCAAGTTGACTTCGAAACCGGAGGCATACAGCAAACTCATGCAAACTCAGCAAATCACTGCTATGTTGTGGGATGTGGCAAGGGCCAATGATTTATAGAATTTTATACCTTTAGCCTTTATCCTGACCTATCAGTGCTTATGCTTGGGGAACTTCAGGATTGTTCGGCCAAAAATCAGACTTCACACCAGATGTACTGCAGGCGACCAAGGCGGAAGCGACAACCTTCAGAGGCAGCTGAGATGGGTCCAGTTTTCACATGGCGTGTGTGGATCAAAAGGCACTTAAAGTGAGATAGTACTGATATTATATTATATATATGTATAATATTAGTATATGTAATAGAAGTGTACATATTATATGGATTGATTAGGTTGACCATATGACCCCAAGTTTGCCCTCGAATAAACACAACATATGGGAAGAACTCATCGTGACAACTCTTGCAGCCAGCATATTTGCCTCGGGCACTGCAACGGTAGACTGTTCACAGATATTTGCAGCGTTGAAACTTGGTGACTGCACAATCAATTTTTGTTCCAAATGAGTCAGTGAACAGGGCCTTTTTGAATCTTTTTTATTGAACGCCACACTTCAAGCTCCGCCTGCGCGGTGTTTTTTGTTGGAGGTGTACTGTTTTCGCTCAGTGCAGAGGGCAGTTGTTCGTAAAGCCAGAGAAACCAGACCTGATCAAGGCAGGAAGGCAGAGAGGGTGGGTCGTGCATAGAAATTTGAGTGAATTCCATGAAATCCAATCAGCTTTCAATTTGAAACTCCAGATTCCATATATTCCATGGGTGCGCATGCTGGGATTTGCTATAAGATGAAGGGAATGTAGTTGCAAAAAAAAATGGGATCCACGGCCTGCGGGGGGGGGGACATGATGTCGCGAAGGGGTTGGACTGCGCCCACTGTGTGAGTACCCGTCACCATGTCAAACCTCATGGTGATACGCTATGAAATGTTGTGGATGTAGAAGCCTTTTTAGCAGCAGAGAGTAGCTATAGACATGGTCCTGTATGCGGACTATGCATGTTCACGATGGTCACATTGAGGGTGGGTCCATCAAACCCTTGATTTGTGTATAAACGGACCGTTTTGTGGGACACGAGTGACCCTGTTGGTGACACCAGTACGCTGATATTCGCGGATGGTCGGTTTTACAATGTTTTACATGCTTACTTCTGCCCAAACTGCAAAGGCTTACACGGATTAGATTTATACTACAAGATATTACAAGTGATTTAGCTGGGCAAGCCCAGATAAGCACAGCTGAGAGCGAAAAAGCTGAGGTGCGAGAGCTACTGCGACCCACGGCATTGAGCCAGGTGCAAAAGGGACGGGAAAAATGGCCGGAGATGCACACGGGGTATGCCGGACCGCTGGTTTTACGGAATGTTTAGGAGCTTCTTGTTCGACTTTCAAACTCTCGGGGTGGTGACACCACCTGCTTTGCAGTAGATGCAGGAATTGCATTCGTGTATTTTATATTATTTTCTCATGCTTTCTTCATCTATCGCAGTAGGACTTGAGTCATACAGGTTGTGTTTTTTCTTTTGCGATTTGGTCCATTCCTGGAAGTTGATCGCGACGACTGAGTCTTCTTTTGGGATGGTGGTGAACCGCTGTTCTTTTGAATGCGGTAGAAAAAAAGCGCAAGGCTATCAGAAATGATCCCAAGTTCTATGACTTTGCGTCTCTACAGTTAGGTCCTCGGGTTTAGCAGCAAGATGCTGAAGACTTCTGTGAAACACACTGAGATAAGAGATAAATCAGACGGCAGGTGTTGGGGATTTTGAACAGCACTGCCTTCGCTTTTGAGACGGATTTTCATGTTCAATGAGCATATCGTGTTTTTCTAGCTTGCCACCCTTCCGTTGGTGCATTTCCTTTCCATTCAGTTCTTCTGCACACTTTCAGGAAACTTATACATTGCACTCATTGCACATGTGCTGTATCAAAGACATTGTCTTCACCAACGCATGCAGATATTGGATATGTCACTCATGTGTGCCCATGACCATGTGCGGACGGCTTGTTTCACAGTATAGGACATTATTGGACAACTAAACAAGACAATTGACACACCCACATGTAGCAGCTCCGAACACTAGGGGTCATGATAGTCTAGACACAAAAGAAATTAGTGAAATTGCAGTCGAGTCTACCCCAAGTCAGGAGGGATGCTAAATGAGAGAATCAAAGGTCTTGCTGTCTTGCTTGTATTGATTGATATTGATTGCTTGCTCTAGCATCGATTTGCTTGAAGCGCCCCTAGAGTCTCCCATGAAGTCTCCCATAGTGATTCAGATTTCAGGGGAAGCTACAGATTTTTGACATACCATCGTCCACCAAGGCATGAGGTCGCCAGCTCCACCAAGGAGCTCTCCACGCTGTTATCTGAGGGGCCGTGGGGAGACCCAGCTGTACATATGTAGATTAGACGATGCCGCAATGCCAATCAACATATTTGCATATTAATATAATATAATATATAATATACGTAGTATAATATAATATATAACATAATATAACATGATGAAATATAATATATAATATATAATATATAATATATAATAATATAATTAATATTATGTTATATATGATGTTATATTATATTATATTATACTATACATTAATGTAATATAATTGTATATATATATATGAATGCCAATCATGTCTAGATATCAGAGTCTTGCATAGTCTTGCCTAGTTTTGCTTTCTTCGCGCTTCTTTTGTTTGGAGACTTGAGCCCGCGCACTAAGGCAATCGAACACACATCGAAAATGCCTAATCCCGGAATGATTCTTGCTCGATGTAGATCAGCCATGATCAACCGACCGCGATCCAAGGTTTGTGGAAGTTGATGGATACTGGCGTTTGCTGCTGGAGAGATTGAAGCGGGAGGCCTTGGGAGGACCTGGACATGTAAAGATAAAGATTGGAATTAGATTGGAATCATATGTAAGGACATATAAGGAATCTATATAGATCTATATAGATCATATTATAGATTGATATAATATATATACCCCAGGGGTCCAAAGGCGAAACTTTGCCACCCCGACCCAACAAAGGATATACTTTGCACAACTAATCCTGGTCACGCGGGTCACGGGCGTGTCACGGCCACTGGTCCCCTGTGTTGGTATTTTGTTGGTTTGACACATTTTTTTCCATTGCGTTGCCCGCTGCCAATCATTCGCGGGATCTTGAAGATTGATTCAGCCTCAGGC
>Ga0126342_10004197_pt1 | contig 24412 bp, 18 predicted proteins | sample Cyp1metagenome_FD_92528 | JGI IMG/M metagenome (GOLD analysis project Ga0126342, IMG submission 92528) | Coral microbial communities from Lord Howe Island, Old Settlement Bay, Australia - Cyphastrea 1 metagenome | ecosystem: Host-associated > Invertebrates > Cnidaria > Coral ...
CCATGAAGGAGAGTGACTGGGCGGCATCGATTCTATAGAGATTGTCAACTTGAAAATACCTTGGGATCTCTGATTCTATAGATGCATTTTCAGAAAGAGGGTCAGGGCCTCCCGGATTATCACTATAAAATTGTCAACACCAACACGCTCACTTAATTCAAAGGGGGATGTTTTTACCCTTTTTAGTTTCTTTGCATTGGTGTGAAGATCATGATGGAAATGAGCTGGTTAACAAGTTAAGGTTTCACAATGCTTCAAATATTAACCAAAATGGAAAGTTGCCATGCAAAATGGAAGGTTGAAGTTCAAACATGCTGCAAATATCATTTGCATATTCCTGCAAATACCATGCGCCATGCAACATGAAAGGTCTATCTTCCAAATGTTGCAGATGCCATGCGAAATTAGAGGTTCTATGTGCACAATGCAGGTTGACATTGCAGAATGCTGAAAATATGGCAAATACTACGCCGACGCAAACTCTGTTGTTTGTTTTTCTGCTTTTTGGCCTTGATAATTTCGCCAGTTTTCTGTCTTCTTGGTTCTGCAAAGCTTTACGGGCTTTTTGGCTTCACCAACAGCAACCACAACAGCAACAGTAACAACAGCAATAACAACAAAAAACTACTATTACAACAACAACTGTACCTACAGCTACAAAAACTACAGCCGCTACAACTACAATTGCAACAAAAATAACAAAACAAAAAACAAGAACCCACAATTAGTAGACAACAACCAACAACCAACAACAACTTGCAAATAGAATGCCAAATGGAAGATTCCAGCTCCAACATATTGCAAACAAATGATAATATCATGCAAAATGGAAGGTTCCAGCCCAAATGTTGCAACTGGCAAGCAAACTGGAAGGTTCCAGCTCCAAAATGTTGCAACTGGCTTGCAAAATAGAAGGTTCCAGCCCCCAAATGCTGCAAATGGCTTCGAAAATGGAAGGTTCCAGCTCCCAAATGCTGCAAATGGGCACAGCCAGAAACAACAAAAACTAAACAAAAATAGATAATTTCCCTAAACAATTTCCTATCCCCCATGAATTCACATGAATCCATAATTTGTGTTCACATTCGTGCTGTGTGTGAAGAGCTGTGGTGATGGTGGATGCTTCATGGTCGTGGCTTCATGGTCGTGATGGCTTTGTGATGGCATGGTGATGGCCTCTGTGCTCTGTGCGCGTTCTTGTGGGCAAGGACTGTGGCGATGGCTTTCCCATGGATGAGGCTGAGCTGGACGGCGAGCCGATCGATCTCTCAACTCCAGGCTGTCCTTGATACCATGAGGGCTGTTATGTGTCCTTGTAGTCCTGTTAAGATTTGTTGGTTCCGAAGCTAGTCCTCTGCACCATGTCACCATTGCTCGCCAGGGGACATACACAATGCAGTGGAGCTGGCGAAGCAAGCTCCAGAGGAGAGTTTTGCCGCTGTAAAGAGTTCTTGTTGCAATTAGTTTCTGACCTGACAGACAGGCATTTGCAAGTTACCTTGGCACCGCTGGCGCTTGCGCTGTTGGGCGGACCCAGTTTGAGTGCAAAGCACACTCGTCCTCGGGAAGTCGTTGGGTTGTTCACAGTGAAAAAGCCATAGATTTACTAAAGTGGCATATGCTGAGCTTTTTGGCCAGCCATGTACGACGACATTCCCAGTGTGAACATTGTCGCGCTGTCCCCGAATTTTACACTTCGTCGCTTCAGCTCATTCGCGATGCATTGCGTCTTGAGGTGCTTGGCGTCGTAGATCACAGCCCCTCAGCTGAAGAGGCCGAGCCATTGGCCATTTAATCGTCATGTTTGTTACTACAAAATACTACAAAACAAATCAAATCAAAACGACATAAAACATCAACAAGAAAATGAAACATCAATCCAAATCAGTCCGGGACCCAACTGGGACAAGGACCAGACCCAGGCAGATGTCAAGCTATTTTAGGGGAAGTGAACCACTAGCAAAGCAATGGACACAGTGATGCGCCTAGTGCATAGATTTGGATGTGTCTGTGCCAAGATCTACAGAATCTTGGAAGGGATTTTTCGGTCAGTTCAAAATGGCTCTGTACCCTTGTATTCCGTTTGTATTCAGTATGCCAGGGCTCTGCTATGCTACCATGTCACTTCTATGAGCCTTCAGTTGAAAGCTGCAGGTGCTGCGGGTCATAAGTCCTGAGGCTGGGTTTCGGCGCTGAAGCTAGATATTATTATATTACTGTAGTTATCAAGCATGCTTCCTCATTCCGTTGATATTCCATTGGTTCGTCCAAAGGTCGCCAGCATCGTCTTGTATACTGTATACTAGCAAAACTGTCAAAATAGTTTCTCTGCTGGCTCTCGGTTGCTCGTTGCTACGCCCCTTTGCTGACATCAGGCTGCAGACGACAAGGACACTGCTGTTAAGAATATAACGTTATTTGCATTGTGCTTGCCTGCCAGCAAGCGAGTGTCATATCATCAGTTTTTCTTGGGTTATGTTCCCTTTACCGTGCAGGAGTGTTGACATTATACACTATTCATTTGTTTAGTATGATTCTGATGAACTCCGTATGAAAGGAGATGCTGGATGTCCATCAAAGTTCAGCGAATGAGGCTGACGAGACAGAGGCTTATTCGCACCGGGCCTTCCACATTGGTTCAAACTACACGCAACCGCAACTGCTGTTCTTTCTCTGCTTGAATGCTACCTTTTGCATCCGGGCTGGATGAATGCTGGATTCAGCAACACTTACAGTCCCTTCATTGGTTCAGTCTCTAGTGATACCCTTTCACAACAGTTCTGGCTTTGAGAGCTTTTGTGTTTGTAGGGTTGTGACGCGTTGTGACGGGTTGTGCATTTGTGCAGGCTTCCCAGACAGAAGTCCACCCAGCCATGTTTAAAAGTCAAGGCCAATGTTTGAGATTCTGATAATTCAGGTGGCTTGCAGCAGGTTTCTGCAAGCATGCCCACCGCAAAGACACCATCCGTTCACCCATCAAACCACCATTCAGCTTTGGTATTTGCAAAACTTGGACAACATGGTATATAAATGTTGGTAGGGAGCAACAACCGATGGATCTCCTGATCCCGTCCCAAGAGGTCTCCTGACCCAGAACGCACGGACGCTTTTCACGTCCGTGGCATGGCTGATGCAAGTGAAAAACAAAGGTTCCTGAAACGGGAAATGAGCCAAGGCCACAGATGTCAGGCTTGGAATATGGATTGGATGCTGTGGCAAGAACATAAATATATTAATCTAAAGGTCCTTGCAAGGAGTTGTGTTGGAAACCCTCGCGGAAGTTTTTTTTTCGCAAACGTTTCGCGAAAAGTTGGATATTACGAGTCATCATCATTGTATACATTACAGCTTGTTAAGGGCTACACCTCCTGCCGCCCGGGGGTCCGGCAGGAGAATGGTACCACACATTTATAGCAGCCAAGCTTCCGAAGGTGAGGCTTCGCCACAGCCAAATACCATGGTCTTGAAGCACATCCTTGCACCTGCCGCTGGTACTGCCTAACGTATCCTAACGTTGCTTTCTGAAGTCTCAAGAAACAAGCTCCAAATGCAGCAGCCAAGCTTCCAAAAGTGAGGCTTTGCGAGAGCCAAACTGGTGTTTGCTTTCCCTCCTATGCGTGCAGATAGGGGTTTTTCGCGCAAGTTCCACGAAAGTTCTGCGAAGGAGCTGGCGAAAGTCAAAGCGCATTTTGAAGGGAGTGGCTTAAGCCGCAAGCCTGGCCAAAAAATTGCCTAATCAGCAACAACCTGTCCTGAGAAGGGGGTTCCGTGATGCTAGCTGCATGTTTACAAGGCTATGAAGAAGTTATCCGTGATAATTTGGTGTGATTTGGCAGGTGATGAATGAACCCTCATAAGAGGAGTTGTTGCTCAACATGGGTTCTGCGAAAGATAAACATGGAGTTCGCGAAAGAGCGAAGAATGGCCCTTCCCGGATAAAAGAATTTTGATCAACCATCTAATATATATATATAATATATATATATTATACATACAACATGTGTATGTAATCTCTCTCTCTCTCTTTCTCTTCCTCTTTCTCTCTCTCTCTCTCTTTCTCTTCCTCTTTCTCTCTCTCTCTCTCTTTCTCTCTCTCTCTCTCGATGTATATGTATATATATGTACATTTACATAATTATTTATTGAATTGTCTGGCTCAAAACGAAGCTTTTCTGTCATACTTTCGGCCGCTTTGTGGCCATGACAACTGAAGGCAAGATTGAAACCTTTGCGTGTCTGTGTGTTGGTTATTGTGTAATCAATTTGCTTGCGGTTTGGCATTTGCCTGAAGCAAAAAAGATCTTGGAACAATGCCGGTTTTTACATTTAAGTAACTAATTTGTTGATTTATTCTTTGGGAATTTGTTTATTTAATCTCAACCATTAAGCTTTGAAAACTGAATCCCCTATGAATAGTGCTCTCAGATGCAAAGCAGCGAGCTGCGTACAGCGGCCGCCAAAGCCAAGCCCTTAGACACCTGGAGGTTCGGCAGGGACTGACTTGCGATGGCCAACCTTTTTGGCTGTAGGGGAGATAGGGGAAATAGGGAAGTTGTGCATTCCGATCCCAAATCAGTGCCGTGCTATCAAAGTGGAACTGGAAACACGGAGACATGCTGAGGTACCTCGACTAGAAATCCGCACACGGCTTCCAAAGCCTTGGATGCCAAAGCCCTGGCGAAGCTCAGTGTAGAGGCGCCTTCCCAAGTGGACGTGGATTGTGGAGCGCGCAGAGATCAGAGTGTATAAAATCTGTTTTAATTCCATGTTCAAACATGCAAACAAGCAAGAAACAGGCAAACAAATGAACAAACGAAAAAATGAACAATCAAGCAAAGGAGAGCCCAACAAGCAATTCGATCAAACAAACAAGCAAACAAGCAGGCAAAGAGGCAAAGCAGAAAGCAAATGCACAAAAAATGCAAACAAAGAAAGACAGAATGGAAATTGACAGCAAGAATGAAAGAGAGCAAAGGAGTGAAGCGGAAGAAGAGGCAGGAAGGAAAACCAAAAAAAATATCAATCAGCTAATCAGTTTATTGATGAATTGATTTATACGTTAATCAAGTAGTGAACTCATGCATCAAAAAGTGTGCAAGCCCTCATACAGACCCACACTGGTAGGCCAGCTTCTCGCAGAAAGACTTAGTTCCATTGCCTGGTCACATGTTCAGCGGAGCAGATTTAGCATGATTTAGCAACAGAAGGAAATTAAAGAAATTGAAGGGAGAACTGAGTTTCGTCCTTCATATGTAAAGCTGTGAAGTTTGAGTGCCGGGTTCTTCGATGCGTTTGTGCGTGTCCCAGAGACCATGGCTGCAGCTGCTTGCCAAAAATCACCGAACCGGTTCCATTGAGTTAGCAATTTTGGGATCGCGAAACGATTTTGCCTGGGACTGCATGCATCCTGCGGTAAATGTTCTTCCTATAATATTATATATTGTTTTTGCGCAAGATCATGTCGCCGTTTGAAACTTCAATGTTGAAATCAGGAAATCTCAAGCAAATCAATTAACCCTGAAACATCCTGAGACCCCACGCGCTTTCCCAATACATCCCACTGCTACTCCCAGCTACGAAACGGAAAATCAACAAAAACACAAATTCCAGAAGAAATTAGGCGTCACACCTTTTGCGCATCTATACTCAAGTATTCAGTATACTGTATGCACCTATCTTTGTTTCCACGGGTTTGAATCGATTATGTAATCCAGTATAGTTATGTTTGATTCCACGGCCGACCACATGTGCTTGGAGCGATAGTGTCTTTCTTTGAAAAAGTTGACCTTGATGTAAGGACAGGGTGTTGGCACAGTGGCGTGCTGCTTGTGGTTGCCCCATCTCTGATGAGGTGCCCTGACTTGATGGGAAAGTCACGGAAAATCTGTGTATTTCTACGCTGTGCATATTGCTACCATTGGATCCACTTGGTACCTGTTTTGTTTTTCTTTGTCAGACATTGTTGAGCGTTGGAAAGGCAGGTCAATCGATCCATTTGCTTGCCTCCTGCCATTGTAGGCCAAGACCCAATTCTGTATTCAGTGCCTGGGTAAGACCTTCAACTTGGCTGATGTCAGGCAGGGGCAAAATCAGACAGCTGAATTTGTATTGCTGCATTTGGAAGAGAAATGTGTTTGGGCGGTCTTACTCTGGCTTAGCATTTTTTTTGCAGACACATGCTGCTTGACCATAAGCATGTTTGTGGATGAAATGGTGGGGAGGGAGACAGCTGGAAGGAACTAGCAGACCTGCTCCGCCGTGATTGTGGCGCCATTTCTGGCACTGTAAGAGTGTTGGCATTCATTACCAAATCTACCCGCGGTCAAAGATGTTTCGTAAATCTTGAATTGGAGATTTCTTCTCTGTCGGAGGCTGTGGCAGCATCGCACGCCAGGCAAAGGGGACCAGGCAGAGTCGGAAAGCTGCTGCATCTTTGCCATTGTTGCAATCGTTGCTATTGCTTTGTCGTTTCGCTTTCTCTTTGTTTCCTTCAGAGAAAACATTGTATATGTGGACCAGAGACTGCCTAAATGTCTTCATGGAAACCAGAAATTGAAGAAAGGAGGATACGATGAATTTGCATGCTTTCCTCAAAATAAGCACGGCACACCTCATTCACCTCCTGCACGGGTACTTGTGCTACCAGCTTATCAGAAACGTTTCTGTTTATATATGATTGCAACATCCAAGTTTAGCATGTGCTTCTGTAAACTTTGAGAAGAGAGAAGACTCGGACAGAACAAAGAAAGCCGCGGTGTCCAACAATTCAAACCGGTTCTAGATTCTATATGTTCAAACAGTTTACACACACAAAATTCACACTTGGCAGGCAGCCGTCTATTTGGAGTTCTTCTTCGATAGCTCCCCAGATGAGATCCGAGATCAAGAGGAAGCCTTGGCAACCCAGCTGGCCTCCAGATGGCATGGTCAGGAACACTTTGTGGATCTTTGTGCAAAATTGATCAAAATTGTGCAACATGTATGTACTGTATTCATCAAAACAAGCAGTAGGCAAAGTGCTCACCGATCTTTACTACCTAAAGTCATTTTGAACTTGTACGGCTTGTTGCAGCTTATTGCGGCTTGTGTTTCTAAGTTTCTGTGGATGAATGGGCGGCAATGAAATCACACAGAAATCGCACAACTCGTCCCAACTGACAGCAGTTGACATGCAACGTAACCCGTCACAGACAGCCAGCCTTGTTTAGCCTTTCAGAAGCTCCGTTTTTCAACTTGAAAAATCCACAGCGCCCTTATCTCTGCTCTTGGGTGCTTGTGCCATCGTGCCTGCATTGGCTCTCAAAGGCCTCATAGCTGCAAGAGCTTTGCTGTGTTTACAGTTTACAGTAATTAAAGAACATAAGATGAGTGCTACTTTGTTCAGGACTAGTCCTGTTGCTGACGTGTTTGATTGTTCTACTGCCTGACGGTGCTCTCAAAGTTTCTCGACCCAAGGAGCAGTCAAAGTCAAGGACCCTGGGCTGGATGTGCTTGTGCTGGAATGCAAATAGCCTTTGTCCCCCGAAGTTCCTCATAGCACGGATGCAAAAGAACATTTCTTTGATCTTCCCTGTTCGTTTACATGCAACATATGGCATTCGTATTTGCAGCAAATATCTCATGACTTTTGCACATACTGTCCTTGAGTTCTAGAAGCAACTCTGTTTGAAATATGCAGCGGGAACTAGGTCTTTGAGATGCTTTGGCAAGAGTTTGACGACAGCAGAAAGCATATTTTCCTAGTTGCATGGTGGGGATCTCGTGGCATCAGAGCAGCTCTTTCTGCAGTCTCTCCACAAAGTCTGTGGTTTCTGCTCCTGAACCACTTTTTGGCACCTTCTTTCTCGTGTATTTTGGTAATTAGCCCTGCATTTTCTGCGCTTGGTTGAGATTGTTTGCAGTATGGAGATCGGTGGAAGCACCACAAGAGGGTGCCTTGGCGTGATCACTCTGAACACTTGGTGAACACTTCCTCTTGTGACCCTTGTGACCCTTGTAACTCTTGTGAACGGCCAAGGGGTGCTGTGAACTTAGTCAGCTTAGTCAGCTTAGTGAACGTGTGACTGTGGTGGCTGAAACTGTTCAAAGGCCTCTTCAGCGAAAATTGACGGAGATTCCTGATGTGGAGATTCCTGTCACCTGTCGAGTGCAGTTCCTCCTCATTGGGGAGGTCCATCAAGCTGTTGTTGTTGGATTTGTTGGTCTTTTGCGCTAGTTTTTTCGTGGTCTGCGACTGTCTGCCATACGGAATTGATATTCGATGATATTCGTACCCGTTCATGTCAAGTACAAATCTCGGCAGGCATCACGAGATTTTGCAACAGTCATAGCTGCTTGGCTGCATCATACATTGGCAGACAGAGGAAGTACATTGATATTCAAGCTGGAATTATGACTCATCCCTACTCCCCTTAACAGACCAGAACAAGATTGATCTCCAAAGATTCTTGCGCTGGTGGAGGCGAATTCTGATTTGGCCGAAAGTTACCATGGGCAGCGGAGAGCGAGTGTAGCTCCGGATGTGCCAGAGCATCAGTCTGCGGCAGGGTCAGAAATGCAGGACATATTCCTTCCTCCTGTGTATTCGGTTATCATGTGTGGGTATTTCCAGAACTTGACAAAAAGCGAGATTGCTTGTGGTGTTCTAGCTAGAGAAGGAATACCTTTTTGAAGAACATTTTCAGTTGAGAGAGACTTGATTTGATCTTGACACAGCACTGATTGGCAATGCTTTGAGTTTGCAGGATGGCAGATTCTTGATTTTCTGCCCACGCATCGACCGGGAAGAAGGGCAACTTTTCTGCATCACTGATCAAAGCTGCGATTCGTTGGTTGGAACTGGCCACTCTTTGCTGCTACAAGTCAAGTTTGCCTTCTTTATTGTCAAGAAATGGAGTGTCTGACCAGAACCTACCCACGTGAACACCTCCCCTTCAAGGAGCGAACTTGCGCGGATTGAGCTCACTCCAGAAGCTTGACAGAAAACTTTCAATTCGCATTGACCCTGCTGCTTTCAAGACTGCCCTGCAATAGACCAAAGCCTTAGTCCGCAAACCATTTGATATGTAGGCTTGGATGGTGGTAGTATCTCCTGAGGAGACGAAGTTGTGTAGGAGCGTGTCTCTGTCCTACGAAGGTTTTCGACCTTTTCTATTCTTTTACTTATATAACTTTGCAATACGTCTACATATAGGTCGGTTGACCTGGCCAGATGAAAGAAGTCGGATGACTCTGTCTGGGGATACTGCTTTCACACTCCCATAACAAGAAAACAAAAACAACACAACAAAGCAAAAAGAGAAAAACAGGAGCAACCAAACACGAACGCCACACAGCTCACCGGCTGTTCACAGCAGTTCCCATTCAGAGTTTATATGTCCTTTTAAAATTTGACTTCTCACACATCTGATTTACGTTCACGTGGCACGGAAGTGCCTGGAAAACACTGCTCGGCGGAAAGTGCGGGCAACTTCGTTGCCTTCAGATACAAAGAGAAATCTTCGAATCGACCTCCACGAGAGGCACCATGTTCAGCAACCCATTTCAAATATGGCTGCTGATCAGGCATGCGGGTCAATTCCTCGTATGAGGCATTCCAGCTTGCTACTCTCGGTAAACGGCAAATCGTAGTGCCCCAATCGACCAACGAAGAAACTCCAGGTGGAAAAGTGATCTTGGAATCCTTGGGCTTCGTCACGATTGGATCCTGTTTGCCAGTAGTGGTCAAACCTGACAAGTGATCCATAAACTCACCAGTGGAATCTTCATAGCTGATGGCGTCCCACTCCTCAGTCTCACGCAGACGTTTGCTACCATCATGCATCGATCCACCGCTCATTTCCACGGGAGGACCGTGACGCTCAAATCGAGCAAGAATCTCGCGAGCCATCATCACCTCGGCATCGGTCACTGGCTTCTCAGGTTTTTGAGACATTGCTCTAAACACCAAGACTGACCAGTACAGTCGAAGAGCCAAACTTTGAAAAACTACGCTCGAGCAAAACTGTGTACATCACCGTCCCTAGGTGACATGCAACTTGACATGCAGGCTACAAAAATGGTCAAAACTGTACACATGATCGAAATGCTTCCAAAACTGTGCACGGACGGATGCAAAGGCGAAGGTTTGGCAAGTTACGTTGGTAATCCCTTTACTACTAAAGTTATTCACTTACCCCTATCCCTCATCTTACATCCCCATTTCAGAAATTCCATTGGCTTCAGCTCGCTGGTGTGCCTTCTGTTTGCGGTGCTCTTTCTCTGCCTTTTCCCTATCCAGGACCAACTGCTCGTCGGCAAGTTGATATTTCGCAGCACGAACCACTGATCTCAACAAATCGACTTGTCTTTAGTCAGGCCGTCAGCAACCATGTGGCCTGTGGCACATTGTGGCACACCATCTCGGCTCCAGACCCGTGCGTTGGATTGACTGTCGAATCACAGCTATGTCAATTGCAGTTCTCTTATCTTCCACGGTTCTGCTGTTGGTGAGAGAAATTAAATGATCATATAGAGAGCGACAGTCACTAATCCCTATAGGCTTTCTACGAAGTAAAATGGACTCAACATCTTCCAAAGCAAAACTGCCGTCCAAAGCTTCGCTGACCATAAGGGAAATCCATTCGCACACTCCAGAAGCTGTTGCAAATGCTTGGGCTTCACCACTCAGTGTCGAAGAAGCCACACGAGGCAACTTGTATGACTTCCATGCAAAACAGTACAGTGGAACATCAACCCCTTTTGACATGCGGTTTGAAGTGAAAGCAACAACCCAACCTCCCTGTGTCTTCAACTCCGTAGTGTTGGCAAAGGCTGCATCAGACCAGAAACATAGTGTCAGTTCATGAAGTGGAATGAAAGGTGCGGTGATCTTGAAGTCTGACTGTTGACGGGCTCTTCTCACTGCTTGGTTTGCTTGAAGTAAATCATATACTGTTGGATTGGGAAAACATTGTTGACTCAATGATGTTTGAACTGAAAGGTCGGGTCTGGTTTGGGTGCTCAGCCACCCCAAAGCTCCATTCACTGCCCTCAGGGCTGAGATCTCCTTTTCCGTGGTGGCTAACCAGGGTTTCTTTGAACGTTCCTTTGATACTGAAATTGGCCTGATGTTTTCTGCATATTCCTTTTGAGAATAGGTGATTTGGAAACTGGTTGGGCACTGATCATAGATTGTTCCCAAGAACTCCCCGTTGCCAGTCCTCCACTTACGGAAAGGAAATCGGGCTTTCAACTGTTCAACGGCTCGATCATACTCAGGACCATGACCTCCTGTGATGGTGTCGTCAACGTGTGCACCAAGAATTCCTTGCATCTTGCCATCTGAACCATAACAGAAATACAAACAGGAGTCAAACTTGCTTTTGGTGAATCCGGAGTATTGAGCAACAGTGTCAAATTCCTGGTACCACTCATGAGGAGCATCATTTGCCCCGTAGATGTTTCCTAACACCTGCACTAGGGAACCTTCTGGAATTCCTGGAACACCCCCAGGAGGCAGCTCAGCGTACACAGGATTCTGCAGAGCTTTGTCTCTCACATTTGCTTCAAGAAAAGCTCCCTTGATGTCACCCAAATTCATTGTCCATTTGTTCGATACCAACATTTGGAGGATCAAACTTCTTCCAAACTGTGACAACGTTGGAGAGTGACACTTTCCAGCCAGCACCTTCTGAACCAAATCGGGATCGTGATGACCTCGAAGACACCATCGTGACTTGATCTTCGATTCCCCATCCTCGTGTTTCTCCGTCACCACAAATCTACTAGTCATGATCCGATCTGGTTTCTGTGCTCGGATACGCTTGGCTTGCCCTGGCAGGATTACCCTGATTGCTTCTTTCTCATCTCTCAAGGTGGACCATTCTACAACTTTAGATTCATCAATCTTTTCTTGGAGAGCAGGAGGATTGTTTGAGTGGTGCAGTTCTTTGGCCATCTTTTTCTTGAGGAAGTTTGCAATTAAGACCTCCAGTGGTTGGGAGGAGTTTTCGATCAGCATGCGCAAGTCTACCGCATCTATTTTGGTGCACTTACTCGGTGGTTCTACGCTTGACTCTCTGGATTGGTTCCGCTTGGTGCCATGAGATTCTTCTAGGATTTCTCTCAAATCATCAGCTTGAGTCGCGTGAGGCCTCAGCCACAACATCTCCGGACCCTTTTGGTTCATCCTAAGTCTTACGGGACCATAAGTGCTATTCCTAACCCCATTATCCCCAGGACCTATGGATGGCGTGCTTGGAAAAGGTTCACTTCTAAGTCCTTCGGATTCTCTGGAGTCAGTTGGATCACTCACGGCGGGATTGTTGGTTTCGGGACTGCTTCCAGAACTTGGTGCACTTGAAGAAGACACTGAAACCAAACCCCTTTCCTCTGGAGTCAAGGCATCTCGCACTTTTCGCACCTTGAACTGAGATTCTCGCGTCCATGGCGGCTGTCGGATCTCTACTTGCTGGGTCAGTGGTTCTGAGAAGATCTGATGTATAATTGGCTCCAATGAATCTTGCACATAGGTAGCTCTCCAATCTTCAAATTGAAAGTTCTTTACAACTGGGTCATCTTGGTCAGGCATGAATCAGGCATGAACGCAGTTGTGCGTGCAGACTTGTGGATACGACGCAGCAAATCTCCTCGTTGAACCCAATGATCCTCTAGCAACTCTGGATGGGAAACTACCTGCTGGTGAGATCGCACTTCCGGATCACTTTGCTGAGTGAGATCGAGAAATTGGTTTCCAAGGAACTTCTTCTGATCTGTATTCACCAAAGCATCAATTCCCAGGAGCTCTCTACCATCGGTTTGAACAAGCATTCGCTCCTCAGTGGTCACATGTCTCAAATGTTCTGGAGCTACCTTGAAGAGATTCTTACGGTGACTGATTAGAAAGTTCCTACCAATCTTCCCCATGACGATTGCGGTACCATACCAACGACCTCCTACCATTCGAACTCCTTTCTCATACTTTTGAGATCTCCAGTGCGACACACAGCCCCCTGCAAGAAAATCTCGCTCTGCACGTGGTCTTGCTGCTAGTGCTGTTCGAAGGCTTATGTCGTCCTGAGATTGGACTAGTGCGATTCGGGCTTGGGTTCGGATCTCTTGGGCACGAGCTGCATTTGCATCATGGAGTGGAGAAGTCGCTGCTATGGGACATGGTGACTCCTGAACAAGGTCCGCAGGGACTCTTGGATTCCTACCGAACACCAACTGACATGGTGACATTCCTTTGTTCAAGAGCTCATTTTTTGCATTCATAGTTTGGACAACACACTGTTCATACTCTTCTTGATTTTTGGGTTGAACTTGATCCAACATTTTTACAAGAATTGTCTCGAACAAATGCCCATGTTTCTCTACCTTCCCCAACTGGTTGTGTGCCTCTGCAGCTGTGGTGATAATCCTGGCCCCATCAGTTTCCAACTGTGCGCAAACGGACTCGGCGGTGTTGGTCTGCGCCGGGTCAACCAAAACTTCAACCGGCACACGTGCCCACTGCTGCCATCCTTTCAGATACAACTGTTCGGATATCTCTCTCTCTCTCTCTCTCTCGCTCGCATAAAAAGGAAGCATGACTTGGAAACCCGATGCCAAGTCCACAATGTTCAAACACTTGATCTCCTGATTCAACTTCCAGCCTGGGAGAGTCTTAACGTCCCAACCGATACGGTGATTGAAGTCATGGAAATTATTTGGTGCTGCAGGAAGGGCTGGTGTCGGTCGGACACGCTGCTGACAGATATCACAGCTGGCTTCTACATGCTCTGCCAGGCGCAGTGCAGTCTCGGATGCGCCTGCATTCTTCAAAACCCTCTTGAGGCTCCTGGTGGACGGATGTCCCAGGTTATTATGTAGTTTCTTCAAACTGTTCTTCACTTTGGACACTTGTTCCTGATTTTCGGGTTCATCAGAAGATGCATTGGCACTTGACGCGACAGCACAGCATTCGGCTACACTCAGAGTCAGGGATTCCTCACTCGGTTCCTGCAAGCATGAAAAATGGAAAAGTTACATTTCAGGCTTGATGCAGCTGTACCATGTTTTTACAAACCCATCTGTATATCTAGCAGTCTTGGCACTAAGGTTTTCACCATCACAGCACTTACCCTCAATAGTTTTGTGGTACTGGTGTCCTGGACACGTTAGGGCAAGGGATTCCATGTCGGGATGCGAGACTGCAAGGCCAGTCATCTTCTTGATCGGCTGATCGGAATCAGGGCCTGTAAGGCCATATGCACACATGTGGGCTTTGCACTTGGTCAAAAGCCCTCCTTGATCTAGCATCTTTGCAATTGGGGGCTCGATGAGAACCTGCCGCCACGGTGCAGCTGTTTGCGAGCTTGTTGGGCGACGAAATCTGCTTGCTTCTCCGCCACCTTCTTGTTGTGAAGTCTCTCGGCTAGGCTTAGCTTGTGCTGATTCAGGCGGTACCAACTGCCCCAGTGCTTGCATTCCGGGCAACAAACCAGGAGTTCAGGCATCTCTTCATTCAGCATCTCATCAACCTGACGTTGCACTTTCGGACATGTAAGATCCCAACCCTGTTTGATGTCAAAGGACAAGCCCTTACGACCTTCAGCCTGTGCAATCTTGGCAAAACATGGTGGGGAAAAGATCTCAGCAACGGCACATCTACTTTCAGCCTTTTGCCAGGCTGGTGTTGAGACATCAAGTTCCGTTTTTGCTTACGGGACAAAACATGCTTCTTTTCATCAGATGGCACCTTCTCGGTCATCAGCACCTCAGACTCAGTGTTCAGAACATCAATGACGTACTGACCTGCGGAGTTCACCTGGAGAGGTTTTGGAGGGCCGCCTCCAAGAGACAAGGTCTCGGCTGAAAAATCCAGCACTGCATTCAGGCGCTTCATCGTGTTCCTACTGAGCAACAGCGGGGCTGATCCTTTGATTGAAATCGGCATGGACACTACGCGCTCTGAGACCTCTTCATGGCCATTTCCGAAACGAAAAAGGTTACGCTCTTTTCGGTCCGTGGGCTCAGGCATGCATTTGGCTTGATACATCTTCATGACATGACTCAAAGTGTCTTGACCGATAAGTGTTCGACTACAACCGGAATCCACTATGCCAAAACCAGGAGAGGAAACAAGCATCACTTCAGAAAACATGTTGGGACCATCCTCAACCATTGCAGCACCAGAAACCGGTTGACTACCTTCGGATTTTGAGGGACGAGTGGATCGATTTGGACAATCCTTACTCCAGTGTCCCACCTGATGGCACTTGAAACACTTGGTACGGCTCTTGAGAGTGCGAATGTCTTGCTGAAACTGCCTTTTCACAGTTCCAACTTGGGAAAAACGGCGAGCTTTCTGCAGACGGGAAATTTCACTACGCTTCTCACGCCATGTTGCTGCAAGAATCTCAGCCGTCTCGAGCTCGTCAAAAACCTCGGTGGACTGATTCTCCTGAGCTGAAACACCGTGATCTGCCAGAAAAGCTTCCAGGTCTTCGAAAACCACTGCATCATGAACCTCTGTCCAAGCCACCTCTTCCTCCCTGGTTTCAACCTCATCCTGAGCCAGGAAAGCTGTGACTGGCTTCGGCTTCGTCTGTTTTGCAGTTGCCTTGAAATCTGGAAAACAACTTCTCATTGCAGCTACTACGGTCTCAATCTTGAAGTCCCCCTGAGTCTTTGCTGTAACTATGGCCCGCTGATCTTCAGAAAGACCACTGGCATTGAGGCAGATCCATCCTCGAGCTTCTGCAGGAAAGTCCACCTCGACTTTCCTCCGACACTTGGCGAAGGCTTCTTGGACTTTGGACGTCCAAGCGACTATTGTCTCACCCTCACTCTGGGACAGGGTGAACACTTCTTTCAAACATTCTGCCAGCCAGTCATGCTTGAGCTTGTCAGGGAACCTCTCGTCCAGCGCTTTCCAGAGATGTTTGTCACCATTCTCCTCTTTGAGCTGATCCAGAGTCAGGTGTTCCACAGTCTCCAACGCTGTTCCGTCTAAAAAACAGAAGACAAAAAGGCCCCTCTGCTGAGGCTGCATATCTTTCTGAGATGCCATTCGGGCTTCCACCCACAGGCGCCATCGGCGGTATTCCAAGGGATCCAGTGCATCTCCAGTGAATCTCTTGTTGTTGCCGAAGTCTTTGTCATTGCTAGCCATGGGATACTGCTTTCTACCAACGCTCTACCTAGAGCTGGCTATCTACCTGGATGCCCCCTTTTTGGGGGCTCCGCTACCAGTTATGAAACTGGTGACGGAGGAAAACCTACCTAGGTTCACGCCACAAGGCTTCGCTCCATTTCGTCCTCGAACCAGCGTGCCTGCAAGTCTCGGCGGATGCAGCACGACATGAACGGTCGGTTGACCTGGCCAGATGAAAGAAGTCGGATGACTCTGTCTGGGGATACTGCTTTCACATATATATATATATATACATATGTATATATGTATATATATATGTATATATATATATATGCATGTGTACATATATATATATATATTTATGACGTGCTCCGTAGCTTTATATATTGAATAGACTCGCTTCTTTCCGCAGAAGGAAGGAGGTAGATAGTTACATAGCCGTGCCCATGCAAGTCTCTTTTCTCATTTCAGCACTATGTAGGCAGGTCATGAGACATATTCATTTGTCTGTTTTATGGTGTTTCACGGAGCCACATCAGAACTATTCGGAAAAAGGAGGAAAGCAAATGGAGACGGGTGGAGCAGATTAGGTCAAAGTAAGGGAGGAGAGAATGGCAGAATTTCGATGCATTGAAGCAAAGAATGGGCGAACATGAAGGACTTGGATGGACTTGGATGGACTTGGATGGACTTGGCATTTTTGGCTGATTTGTCTGTGTCTCAAGCTTTTCAGGTGGTCGGTTTTGGAGACTCATTGCCTTTGAATCGTCAGTGCGGTCCACAGTGGGCACACGCTTCATGCTTTTCGTTCGTGCATCATGTCTCAGCAAAAACCATTGCTGTCAGCAGCTTGCGAGCAGCTTTCCACCATGTCAAGTGCTCTCTGGAGGCTAAATGAGAACATACATCTCGTCTTTCTCCTTTTTGAGAACGGCGGTCCTCGAAGAAATATGTCAGACGCCGGTCAGCAATGACGAGCAGTCAAGTTTGCTTGTGGGCTCTATATCCCCCTTTGTTGAACACTACAACCTCTTCAACTGTGCGATTTTTTGAAGCTTTCTGGCCCTCCATAAACCAATTAGCTGTGGTAAACATTCCGCCATCATTCAAATTCAACTGGAAGTCTCAATGGTGCCTCCAAGCAGAGCCATGTAGTGAAGTGGCGTAGTGACTTCACACGTGCAACATGTTCTAGCCAAGGACCTTTCGACTGAGTGGATAAGGAGGCAAATCTTCTCATCATGACGACGGATCTGCAATGTTAGTTCGACTGGCTTGAGATGATTAAGAGGTGATACTTGTGCCTGCTGATCTTTGATCTGGTTTTTGATTCAAGGATACACTCTCTAATTGCTGCATCTTACGCCACTAGCAAAAACATGTGACCGGACAGGTCTGACACCCGCTCTTTCATGCCTGCTTTATCAGTGGGATCAATGGCACCAGAGGTTGACTTTCGGTTCAGGTTCTTCTTTCGGCCCACCTTGACTCACCTTGACAGTTTAGATAGCCATGGAGTGGGGTCAAGGGCCACCCGGGCCACCTGGGCCAGGCCCCGGCGGTTGGGGTCAAGGGCCTCCCTCAGGCCCTGGTTGGGACGGACCTCCCCCAGGCCCTGGGTGGGGTGGACCTCCAGGTCCCTGTGGACCTGGTTGGGGACCAAACCCAAACGATGTTGAGTACGTGGATGCGGATGAACAGCGTCCAGGATCAAAGATGGCCAACGCTTTCTGCCTCTGCTGTGTTGGCATCCTGCTGTTCCCAGTGGCTCTGATGGTCTTGGGCTACAATGAAGTCAATTCTGTTTGCACACACGAGAAGATCCTCTATGGCCAAAAGATGGCCGAAGTCATTGGCTGTGAGCCTAGAAATGCCTGGTATCAGAATATGGTCGTGTATATGTCTTGTCCAGTCCATGAGGATAGCTTGCAGGTCTTCACTCCAGCCAGTTTCAATTCCATGGGCTTGCAAGACGCAATCTCTTTCAGATCTACTTCGGGATCCCAAAAGGCTGAGATGTATCAGTGTGTGGAGACATATAGAACGGAAAAGACCAGGGATAAAGAGACGATCAAAATTTACAGTTACAGTATGGAATGGAAGAGTCAGCCTGTGGATTCCAGCCACTTCGCTTACAACGGCCAAGCCCAGGCGGCACGCGACCAAGGCTGTCCATACTTTCGGCAAGTGGGCAATCCCTCTTGGCCTGCAGATCTTCCCCAATCATCCTCACAAAACTATGCTCAATCCGTGAGAGCAGGACCCTTGACCATTGGGCATCGTCTCATTGCAGGAGAGGATAGCATCCTGGGAGGCTTGGAACCCAATCAACGAGTGCAGCTCTCCAGCTTTGCTAGTCGCTTTCGGCCTTTCAATCAATTGGCTCCTCATCCTCCAGCAGGTGGATTCGTGTCAATCACTTCGCAGATGGCTGCTATTGATCCCTCGGGTCAGTACATTGTGACTTGTGCCGCACCAACAATTGGCTGCTTGCGCATCTCCTATAAGAAGAACTCGGCAACAACTTTATCCGTGCTCAGCGGGGTTGAAGGAGGCTATACAAAGCCCATTGAGGTGCCTTCGAGTTGGGGCTGCTCTCCCGGGCAGTTTGATGCCTTGATTGGTAAGCCAATGTCTTTGACGCAGTTTGCTGGCAAATTCGAAGAAACGAATTCGACAAATACATGGATGATGCGAGTGCTTGGCCTGGGATTTGTGGTCATCACAGTCTACTGTTGCTTTTCCCCGATTTCAGCAGGTGCGGACGTCATCGGAGACTTCCTTCGGTGCCTCCCATGCGTTGGGGGCTTCTTGGAGGATCTACTTGAAGGGATGGTGGACACCTTGGTTTGGATCGTCTCTTGTGCAGTTGGGTGCTCCTGTGGCCTACTTGTCATTGCAATTGTTTGGGTCGCTATGCGACCCCAGGTCGGAGCTGGCCTGCTCTTGGTGTGTCTTGTGCTGGGTTGTTGTGCATATGCAATTGCTCAGCAGCACAAGAAAAACAGGGATTCAAACAGAATATCTGGGAAAGACGAGGAGGGAGGCTTTAAGAGCTACGATGACGACTCTGACGATGAATGATTGATCGGTTCCAAGTGATTTCAACGTCCTTTGTAGTTCTATAGTTTCATATGAATCGCTTTCTAACAGCAAGGCAACCAGTATTTGTATATTGCCGCCAGTGGAGGAAAAAAATGGCGCGAGAGCTTGCCCCAACTTCGTAATCCATGGGCTGCATTTGTCAAGAGGATGTCAATAGTATCATGTCAGGACCCAGCTCCATCCAGCTCCCAGAACCTGCACTCATAAGCAAGTGCCACTTTCATCCACTTTCAGTATCATAAGTTCAATACAGAAACAGTAGCTCAAGAAAGCATCACTGACTCTAAACAAGCGCAGGTTGGCAGAGGTTCGTTGCGGCCTCGGTCCTGAAAGGTGTTTGTGTAGAACAGGAGTCATTGTGTTCAAACTCTTCATTTGTCCTGGTCTTGCCTAGGTTTCTTGCCGAAGGGGGCACGTCCAGCGATGTCACTTCTGATGGTTGGTGCAGATGCGGAGCAGATGCATTTTGCTTGCAAATTTCTTTACAAATTGCTCATTTTGAGTCTCTGAGTCTTCGAATCCGAGTGCGGAGCACAGTCAAAAATGTTTGCTGAGGAAGTTTGCGGAGGACTTGATGGCTCCTTGGTCTTCCAAAAGCAGAGAACTCCCCAGAACGAAAGACGAAATCGGAATTGGAACTGTTCACCAAACGTTGGACTTGAAATGACCTGAATAGGCTGTTCTCTGGATTGTTTGAAGAAACCGGAGACATGTGTCCAACCAGAAATTCGACATTGATTCTTTGTGTTTGCTTTGAAACTTGTGCCGGCTTCCCTATCCCCATTATTGTGTTCTTGAGCATCTTGAGCCATGATTTAAGGAAAAGCAAAGGGATATGGACGAACCTCTGTCGGTGTCTACGAAGATGGTGCTATCTTGTGCAGAGGCAAAGAGACGCAAGGAACAATGCTTTGGTCTGACGCTTCCCGAGACTATGAAACTAATCAAACTACTGCAATTGGCGACAGTCATTCTGGCGTGCCAGGATCTGGACAAGTCCTGGCATCCCTAGAAGTCCACTTTGTTAGGGTAGTTTTGTTCATACCACCAAATATACTATATAAATATATACTAAATATACCGGCGCCAGGCGCCAGCGGCTCCATGTTTTTTGCACATGCCGTCTTTTCTCGGGAATGGTCTTCAAACTGGGGTTTGATAAACTGGGGATTGGCAAGGTTAAGGTTGCCAATGATGCTGATGTGAGATTCACCAATGCTCATTCATTTTGTCCCAGTAACATATATACACATATACACATTTACATATATATGTATATATATATATACATACAGACACGCGCATACATGTATACATGTATACATGTATACATGTATACATGTATACATGTATACATGTATACATACATACATACATACATACATACATACCTGCCTACCTACATACATACATACATACAGACATACATACATACATATATACATACACATATAGATACACACATAGATACACATATAGATACACATATAGATACACATATAGATACGCATATAGATACGCATATAGATACACATATAGATACACATATAGATACACATATAGATACACATATAGATACACATATAGATACACATATAGATACACATAGATAGATACATAGATAGATAGATGGATAGATAGATAGATGGATAGATAGATAGATGGATAGATAGATAGATGGATAGATAGATAGATACATACCTACATACCTACCTACATACCCACATACCCACATACCTACATACCTGCATACCTACATACCTACCTACCTACCTACATACATACCTATATACATACCTACATACATACCTACATACATACCTACATACCTTTATACCTACATACCTACATACCTAGATACCTACCTACCTACATACCTACATACATACATGCATGTGCATGCATGCATGCATCCATACATCATACATACATACATACATACATACATGCATGCATGCATGCGTACATACATACATACATACATACATACATACATACATACATACATACATACATACATACACACACATACATACACACATACACACATATACACACATACATACACACACATACATACATACATGCATACACACACACAACTGTATACAAAGATACGTTGTTCAAACGCGCGAAACCAACACAAAAAAATGTGGGTTCGTTAGCAACGCCTGTAACCGAAAAACACAGTTTCTGAGGTTCTTTATGTTTGCATTGACTGATGTGTGCTCCATACGACTTGGCTTTCCAGGATGATGTGATGAGTGCTCTCCAACTGATTTGCAAGGACTGAACCACCATGGTGACGCTGCTTCCCATGTGTGCCATACCACGGAGTTCAACCAAAAAAAATGGCAGGAAACTATCACATTCAAGCCGCAAGCCCGCTACACCATGAACAACAACAAGGCAGCTTCCTGAGTTGCAAGTGCCCGAAGGATTCGAAGGATTCGAAGGATTCGAAGGATTTGAAGGATTTGAAGGATTAATGATATGCAGATGATATGCATGTGCAGAATCTCGTGGACACATGAGTCTGTGCTGGAATGTGCACAGACCCTGGCCAGGACAAAGGCGTTTGCTGCACTACGATGCTTTCCGTCTCAGTTTGTCAAGGGTGGCAAAAACCAAGGCAACAAATGGCAACAAAATGCAATTTGTACTTTGATTGTCTTGAATCACTGCACATAAAAGATGCAGGCACAAAAACCAACATCCAAACATCGCTTGCATGAGAAGTACTGTGCATCCATACACACAAGATGAAACATCAGGAAGCATTGCAGAGTCACAAAGCAGTGAAACATGTGAGACGATGAATCTGAGGTAAGCTCGCTGGAATTATGATATCAGATGTTCCATCCCGAATTTGTGCCAACGGGTAGCAAGGCGCTAATGTGCGACTGGCCAAGAAGTAATGTATAGACGGAGCCAACACCATGAGGCAAGCAAACAAAATGCGGGTGGTTTACTGTTCAATTCTTTTGGAACACAACAGAGAGAGTGATCTCTTGTTTGCGGAAGGCCTCACGTGTGCGTATCCTTTCCTGCAAAATCCCATGTGGAATCAGATTTGAGCTGTTCGAAACCGCTTGCAACACATGAACACATGCGCGGACACGCACACATACACACAAACACACCAGACACAAGGCAATTCAACAGCCAATACGACCACATTGTGTGTGATTTGATGGAATGTAGCAAACCATGCAAACCACAGCCAAGCGTCGAATCTCACTGCTCAGCCCAAAAATGGGTGCGTTGCCACAGACTCTTGACTGCGCCTTTTACATGGACCGCTTGACGTTTAGGTGTTTAGGGAAACAAGTCTTGTCGTGGTTGAATGTTTGAAGAGACCTTTTGAATTAATGCTCGTGTTGTTTCTGATTTCAAACCCTGGAACAGCCTTGGCGTCCTGCCTCTCCTGCTCTTGAAACAGAGGGGTTCCATGTTCTCAGGCCTTGTCACAGGCTTCCCAAAGGGAAGTGGCAGTTTCGGATTTGTCGAGTTGTTGCATGTGGGCAAAAAGAGCTGATGAAACCTTGATGAACATTAAGAGAGGTTAGAGAGGTGGTATTCATCATGAATTGTAATGAATTGTAGTACTGACCATATTGGACCATGCTGTGATACTATGCGTGTTTTAGTTCTGCATTGCTTTGTAGGAACTCGCTGGCCATAGCAAAGGGGACAATGCTAAAATCACTCTCTTGAAGTGTGAAATAGTGTGAACATTTTGACTTATCTGGAAAAGAATGCATGAATATATGCAAAGGAGGTTTAATTCAACTGCGGGTTCCTGATACTGTCTGGCCCGTTCCAGCCCATCCCACTGCCTATCAGCTTGGAACTTTTCGATCCTTTTCTTCTCGTCTACCCTTCAAACTGCTCAAGGTGTTCAAGAAGGCTTTTGAGTCCATGATTGAGACACAGTTGCAGGCGGCTGCGCAGTTTGGATGAAATTGGCACGTTTTTAGTTTTTGTATCATGATCCACCTGCCACAGGAGCAGCGGCTGACGCAATTCCGTCAAAAATTGGCAGCTCGCCGTCGCAAGGGTCAGGCCTGAGCTTTGGCCAAAGCTTTCGAACGAACAAGGTACAATCAGACGTTGTCAGATAGATATCTGAAGATTCAATATAGTCCTATATATTATATAATATGTAATGTATATATATATAATATATATATATATATATATCATATGTATATATATATACACACATATCTTGATTCTTGTTCCTCTCATGCACTGCAAAAAAAACCTTGATGTCTTTGCGACTGTAGGGTCTGGGAACACTCTGATAGGCGGCCTTAGATAGAATGGCCACAGAAAACATGGCTTTTCGGAGGTTCCAAAAGGTTCCTGGCAAAACAGATTGAGGTTTGAGGCAGTGTTGCAAGTCCGTGAGATCACACCCGAAAGATTGCTGCAAAGGTCCCACTAAAGAACTCAAGCAAAGGTTCTGAGCTTGAAGAAACATTGGAGTAGAAACAAATCAGAAAATGAGCAAAGGAACATTCCAAATCCCCTGAATCTGTACTTAATCTTTACATAGCCGCGAACGCTGTGTGACCTTCTCACACCCTTTGCTTTCTATTCTGACCCGTTTCATTGGTCAGGACAGCGGCGATGGTGGTGACCAAGAATGGAGTGGGACTTAGCTGGTTGATTCCTCTGCCGAAGTCAATTTTGGACTGATACTTCATGCTCAAAGTGAGTCGCCTTTGCCTTTCTTGCATTGTGCAAAAGTGAGGACATTTTTTCGGATAGAACCAGTTTCGTATTGTTATATAGTGTTTGTTTTTATTTACACGGGGAAGCACAAGTTCTGCTTTTCTGGCTACCTCCAGCTGATGGTGGAAACTGGGATATGTGCCCCAATGTCAAAAAATGCCTATACACAATGCAAAGAGAACATCCAAAAAGCAAACCCATCAAAGGAGTTTGGGCCGAACTGTGTTCATGTTCCGATTCCGGTTTCTCTTTGCACAAGAACAAACTAGGTTGCGGCCGTGTTAACGACCCTGGGTAATTTGCTCACTTCGAAATGAGTCTCAAGGCTTCAGTGCTGCGTTTTGCAATGTATTTGAAAGGTCGTGATGGAACCTGTGTTCAGAACGTCCCATTTTTACCATGGGTTTGAACCTCATTTTCGCAAATCCCATTGGCTCTGCGACTCGAACA
>Ga0126342_10004198_pt1 | contig 24410 bp, 16 predicted proteins | sample Cyp1metagenome_FD_92528 | JGI IMG/M metagenome (GOLD analysis project Ga0126342, IMG submission 92528) | Coral microbial communities from Lord Howe Island, Old Settlement Bay, Australia - Cyphastrea 1 metagenome | ecosystem: Host-associated > Invertebrates > Cnidaria > Coral ...
AGAAGATATGCCAGATAGAATGCCAGAAGATTTGCCAGATAGAATGCCAGAAGATATGCCAGAAGATATGCCAGATCATATGCCAGAAGATATGCCAGATAGAATGCCAGATTGAATGCCAGAAGATATGTCAGATAGAGTGCCAGAAGATTTGCCAGTAAGAAAATGTATAAATGTCATGGTGGGGATCACACGAAGTAAAGTAATTTCATTTGTTGTTCATGATTTTTTCGGGAGAAAAACCGGCTAATCTCATGATTTACAGATGTTCAGAGCCATGAAGCGAAGTTTCTCAGGGTCCTGTGCTGTGCCTCCCAACAGGACATTCTAAATCTGGGACGTTCGCTCAATGCCGTTGCAACTTGGATTTGGGCTGTGATCCAAACAAAGGGAGTACAGAAACAACAGTAACTTACCATCATTGTGATGTTGGCAAAACAATAGCAACACCATCCCTAAATGTACGACAAATGGATACAAATGGGTTGTATAAATCAACAAGGTATGAGCTGATCATTGCTTTACTGGCTACACATTAACATTAGTATACATTGTGTTTTCGATCCTTTTCGGGGGTGCTCCAAGTGGGGCATGTCAGATTTTGTCATGTCCATATCCCATCATAGCCGCATCCCAGTTTTCACGTGCTTGGCATGATCCCTCCGTCTTCTGGTGATTCAGCAACTCTGGCACCTTCCCGCATGAACCAGCTGACCTTGGAATGTTTGGTGGGGCCCCAGTCGGCCCCAGATATGTTTTTTCATTCTCAAATCATGCTCAAATGACTCAAATCCAAGTGTTAGGTGGTTTCTTGGCTCAGTTGTCCTTCATTTTTTTCCATTTATGTTCCATGTTCTTCCTACATTTTCCCAGTTTTGTCCATCGTTTTCCACCATATTTCCAGGGTTCCCATGCAAAACTCCCAGGATCCCCCCCCAGCAGTCTGCGCGGGCCACAAGGTGGAGATCAACGTGGTCTTCCAAAGCTCCGAGGTCTCTACGGACGTGATCTCCAGGACCAAACTATAATGTTTATATGTGTATAGTATGTTTATACTATAATGTTTATAATATTATAATGTTTATAGTATGTCTAAGATCTACATATATTTGGGTAAATTATAACGACCTCACTGTTCTCCCGAACCCTGGAATCATGGTTTATTTGAGGGAAATCATCTCCAAATGGCCGCAAGATTCAGGTTAGTGAAATAATATAATGTATCCAGAATATTGATTACCCTCTGGTTATGACTAACACTTTGTCATGGTATAGATGGCCCATAGAAATGGATGGTTTACCGTTCTTTTTTTAATGATGATTTTCCATGGCTATGTTATATAACCAGATGGTATAATGTACATTAATTTCATGCCAAGATTAATGTGAATATGAATAAATCACTATGGCAGTATTATGTGATGTAGACATGTAGACATGTGTATAATGAATTTTGTTGTATGTATTCATATATATATATATGTATTTATGTCCATGTGTGTGTGTTTTGTATCGTATGTCCCTGCACTCAGCGAGGATCAACGCTTTTGTTGAGAACTACATCAGCAACGAGAAGGAGGTGCAGATTTTCGTTCGGTGTTTAAGGGAAGTCACTGTACATGAAATCGATTCCAAAATCAATTTACATTACATAGATTTCACGCGATTTCACTTTGCATGTGTGTTTCCCAAAAAGTTCTGCATATACACAGTGTGCATCGTGTGCATCATTACAGTATATACATATTATATGTATATATATATATATTATATACATACAATATGTAGGTAGGTAGATTAATCTGATATATATGTGTGTTGGATAAATGTATTTTTTTTAGGCAAGAGTCACGGGCTTGGTGGCATCCCCAAGGACAGCCACCTTTTTTGCTCATCCCAGAAATGTACTCAGAAAACAAAAACCTCCTTAAAATTGGTGATATCTTTTTTTAAACACCTTAAACGGTTTATGGCTGAGTTTTTGAAAACAAACTTGGGGCTTAAGTCTATGATCCTGTCCCAATTCGCCCCAGATTCGGCTTAAAACCTATATCTATATCTAGGCTTTACCATGTATGACTTACTGGTCGGGAAAAGCTGGGAATGATCCATATCAACAAGCATCAATCATCCCAAAGTTTATCCATGTTCCCATATATTTTCCCAATTTTCAACTACTAAGCACCAGAAAGACGCTCCTCAGCTCCCAGCTTCAAGGCCTGGGTCCCCAGTTACTTGCGCTCCTTCTGCGCCCTGTCCGGCGGCCGGGCCACCTGCGATCTTTCCGGGGGCACCGCGCATTGCAGCTTGGCCGTAAAGGGAGGCCATGAAAGTCAGGGAACATCTGAACAGAATCTGAGCATCTCATGAATTGTCATCAAATTTTATTACAAAGCAATTGTAATTGGTGCAGTTACCTCATGAATTTGGAGAAAATTCGATGAATTCCTACATGTTCGACTGTAAACTAGCGCCCACGGCAACAAATATTATATATATAAATAGCCGGATGGGTGGACAAATGCCGGTCTTCGGGGCGAAGCATGGGTAATTTTTCGGCAATGTGGCACATTTTCAGTACCAACTTTTGAAGAGGTACTATCCGGAGGTTAATCATGGGTAATGTCGCCTCTTTTTGCCGATCGGGATAATCACATGGCTAGAGCACAAAGTAACACCTAACTTAATAGACAGACAGCCAGACAGCCAGACAGCCGGACAGGCATACAGGCATACAGACATACGGACAGACATACATAACGATGCATTGTTTGCATACATATATACCACATACATACATACATACATACTTACATACATACATACATGCATACATATACACATACATATACACATACATACACACATACATACACACATACATATACACATACATACACACATACATACACACATAAATGCACACATACATACACACATACATACATACATACATACATACATAGACACATACATACACACATACATACACACATACATACACACATACATACACACATACATACACACATACATACACACATACATACACACATACATACGTACATACGTACATACATACATACATACACACACATACATACACACATACATACACACATACAGACACACATACATACACGCATACATACACACATACATACACACATACATACACACACATACATACACACATACATACACACATACACACACACATACATACACATACACATACATACGCATACATATACATACACATACATACGCATACATATACATACATACATACATACATGCATACAGATATATATATATATATATATGCATACATGCATACACACATGCATACATACACATACCTACATACCTACAAACATACGTACATACATACATACATACACACACACATATATATATATATACATACATGTATACATACATGTATGTATACATATATATTGATATTCATATATATATATATATATATGCACATACATGTTTACTTACATACATGTATACGTACATTAGTTTCATACATATACATACGTATACACACACATCATATACACATACATTTTTATCTACATATATACATACATGTATACATATATGTGTACATACATATATACATACATACACATACATAAACATACATATGCATACTTACATGTACATACATGCACATGCATACAAACATACAAACATACAAACATACAAACATACATTCATTCATTCATTCATGCATTCATTCATTCATTCATTCTTTCATAGATTCATACATTCATACATTCATACATTCATGCATACTTACATACATACATACATACATATTTACATACATGTACATATACAAATTCATTTGCATTTACAGATGCACATGCACATACATATACATACTTTGACATACATATACATACATATACAATTGTACATACGTACCGTGCTGCGCAAGGCATTCGTTTGATGCATCGCCAGCCTTGGCAAAGCATCCCAGAGATCCGGCGCGATACCTCCCGGGTGATGTACAGTTTGCTGGGCTGCTTGGTTGCCAGATTTGCCAAGGATGGAGGGTGGCACACCTTGAAAACTCTGATTCCGATTGGGCATGGCATTTGATTCTGGGGACCATCACAAAGAAGAAGGGAATTTTCTGCTAACTCATGTTCTTAGCAACTTCAAGTAAATTGGTAAGTTCCCAATTCCGTAGATTTATCATCCCCACCCCCTTAACCTAGGTTTTTTGGGTGGGATGTTACAATATGTAACTTACATTTTTCGGGGTGTTTTTAGGGTGGGTTAATTGTAACTTAAAATCTCTAAGGTACCAGAAATCCAGGTTTTGGAAGGGTGAAACATGTAAGCTATGACCCCCCCTAGGGGGAGGGGGGAAATGTAACTTACATTTTTTCCCCCCTCCCTTTTGGGGGTACCACTATATGCTATGATATGATATAATACGCTAACCTAGGATAACCTAGGCACACCAGTATTATCCAGTATTTTGCGAGAGAAAACAAATGCAGACAAATTTTTGAGACTCTTCAGACTCTTCACATATAATCACATATATTCATAATGTGGGTTTGAGAATATTTGATAATATTTGCGCATTTCCCAAATGCTTAGTGATGAGGGCCCAATGTTTGGTGACGTCCCAAGAAGTAGCTTACATTTTTTGAGGAACAGAGGCGTCCACAGAAATGGCACCTTCAAACATGCAAGTTACATTTAGGAAGGTTTTACCTCAAACATGTAATATTACATTATTCAGCCCCTCCAAATTTCACAGGGACCCCCCCTGCCAAAAGGGTAGGCGGTAGGGATGATTTATCCCTTTTCCAACTTGGACAAGACACCACTGCAAGTAAATTTCGGAACTGACCATTGCTGGTAAACCCATATTAGCCCTGATTTGAGATTCCAGCGTTTGTCCAAAGTAGGGGCATAGGGAATTCGGAATACCCCATTTAATTCGGAAAAACGTGAACAAACATGCGTTGTTTTTTCCAGATATCAATTGTTTATTGTCCCCTTTGCAGATAGATCCAGAATCAGGAAGAATCAGGGCTAGAGAGAGAGAGAGAGAGTGATATTGTGTACCTTTATAGTCATTGAAGATGACATTCGCTACTGGTTGAGTGATGTGTAAATCACCACCACTGGGCCCTGTAAATATCAAGAACGATCTCCACTGTACGAAAGTAACGCCTGCGCGTTTCAGATCTGGTGATTTGAAGCAAGGCTACCAGAGTCAATTTTGGTGTTTCCATCTCCTTTCATTTGCTGAATCAATGCCATTTTATCTCCATGAGTTCGAACCCACTTGAGGAATCTACTCGCAATGTGTGGATTTAGTTTTTAGCACCCAAAAAAATGCAAACATCCTACTGCTTCTGGATTTATAGCCATGTTGTAGTTTCATTGCCAAAATTAAAGACATGTGGGATTATACAATGTGTATAATATACAGTACCTATATCGTCTTATACATACTTATTTTCACAATATAGTCAGATATAGCGAAGCTTTAGAGACTTATCTGGGTCTACATGTATATAATATCAACCTATGTCATATAATACAAATATACGACCATGTATATACATATAATATATATATATATATAACTAGTTTGCATTATTTCATGACTTTTCGGATCCAGAAAACAGCTGTGAGGTCAACTGAAGAAGTGGGGCGTGGATTTCCGCATGACCCCGCAGCCGGTACACCTGGAGACCCGGAGTTTCGAAGCTCACGAGGCTCGTGGGTTGCAGGGGATGTGGTTGCAGGGGATGCAACTCATGGAACTGATGGAAAACATACCATACCCACCCGGGACCCCTCTGGTAATTTGTTACATCCATTAGTGGTTATATAATGGATGTTAATGTTGGTTCATATCCATTAAATGTTGATAATGCGATGAATATGGATTAGCCTCTGGTAATTTGTTACAGGTTGCTATTGAAGATTGGTAAATTGATGTATATTATTGAAAATGGTTTCACTATATGTTACTTTGATAGCCCAATTTACTCCCCTTTTGTACCTGGGGTGTTTGGAGCAGCCCAGATAAATGTGGATATACCATCTGCAAAAATTAAGACAATGAAAAATCGGGCTATCGATGGGTTTCGCGGAAAATGATGTTCAGGACATGGTGAGTTTTTCCTTTTTTCTCCCTTTATTTACTGTAACCCTGTGCCACACCTGAACCCATTTAGATATTGCATAGTATCAGATGTTGCTGTAAATCACAAAACTGGATAAAACGTGCATTTATATATATATTTATATTTATATACGTATAAGCTATAGTTAGATAAACAAAAGACAAAACCTATAGTATATAAACTAGTTTCACATATAGTTAGTTAGAGTCCATGAAAGGTTGAAGGACTGGACAGAACTTCGGGGTGTTTAGGTAGTGAGTTCCTGGACAAATGACTGAGATACTGCAATCCAAGTCCAAGAATATGGTTATTGTTAGCGATAGTAATGGCTATTAATGGTCAATAATGTTAACAATGATAAAACATGGTGATAAATTGTTAATTAGTAGTGATGAATAATGGAAAATATGTGGGGGGGGGTTCTTAAATGGTATCATACTCAAGTGGTCTGCTTTTGGATGATCAAAGTGTGGAACTTGCTCCTGAACTCGAATTACCAAACTGATGAACGTCATTTTGAGCGTCTTGAAATTCGTTGGGACCACCCACGAATTCTTGGGATTTTCTGATTTCGGTCGTAGAGGCTTTGGATCTTTCTGGCCCTCGGTGTCACTGTTTATTGTGTTCCTCACACAATCGCAACATGTTTCACAAGGTGCTTGCACCCTCAGGTAAACAAACAGCTACCCTCTGGTAAACTAACATAGCTATTGAAAATTACCATTTATATGTTGATTTATATACCCATTAAGAATGGTGATATTCCATAGTTTTTTGTATGTTTACCAGAGAGTAAATGTGTGGAATGTCTCTGGGTTTTCCTGGGAAGTCTCTGGTCAGTTTTTGGGGATGGTTGCCACATGTTGCCACAAAAAAACAGCCCCGAAAGAGATAGAACAGTAGACTCCTATTTGAATAGGATTTGCCAACTTACCTTCCCATTTGTTTGGGAAAAAATGTTATCCTGTTTAGATTATATATTATTATTATTATTATTAATATTATTCTTATTATTATGATTATTATTATGATTATTATTATTATATATATATACACATATGGTAAATGACTTTTCTATTTTTGCGCGCGGATACTAGGAATATTGATATATTATGTTGGGCAAACAATAGTAAACCATCCCCAAATGGGTGGTTTAATTATTATGGCATATATTTTCTAATCCACATTAATTACTGTGTATTGTATGTTTGCTCTTGAGCAGAACTTGACCCGACAGGAGGAGATTGCAGAACTCCGGCGGGGTCGAAGTCAAAGTTTCATGCGCCAGGAGACGCTTGGAGGAAGAAAATCGGAGTTATCCAATATGGCCAGCTGGGACCAGCTGGGACAATCCAACCGAGCTATGTGGGGAATTTCATTGAAAACTCGTTTGTAAATGGTCAATTGAACTAATTTAGACAAGATATTTGATGACTACTACATGCAATGGCTAGCAATGGTCTTTTAATGGTTTTATTCAATGGCTATTAATGGGTTAAAATTAAACATGGGATACAACCAACCAACAATGGATTGATACAGGATTGATTTAAGCAAACCATGGATAGAAAAGTTTGAACCGTAGAAACTATGGTGGAACATCATGGAGTTACGATCTCGAGAACTTCCCCAAGGGGGTCCTTGGGGAAATGATCTAAATTGCTGGCTACTGGAGGGTATAAGTTCACGAACTCTTCACGATTTTACGTTGCAACAAGCACGACCACAGGCAATATCCATGGCAACTTAATGCAACATGAAACGTGTCCATAGAATTCCATGCATGGAACATGACCTTTGATTGCAACGCAGAAAGCCTTTGCAGTGCATTGTCATCCCAGCATGGAGAGAAACATCAGACCGTATGGTGTCAAAGATGGCCCTGAAAATCGAGCCATGGTTGCCCACATTTTTCCATACTGTAGTTCCCCCCATGAAACACATGTTGTTCCATATTTTGGCATATCCCCAAATTTAAATTTGTCCATGTGGAATTTACCTTTTTGGTGGGGACATCTACAGCAAACCCAATTGTCCTGTGGACTTTCCCTTCAACCCAATCCAGCGAGTATAGGGAATTCTCATATTTTCCCATATTTTTGCTCATGTCTTTGCTCATTTGACTTGGTTGAAGGGAGAACTTACAGAACACCCCTAAATTTGATAGCACAAACAATGGTTTCCTGTCAATGTTCCCCTAAACTTATCCAGTGAGAATAGGGAACGCTATGGATTTCCCATGTTTGTGGTTCCCATTCGTTTTCTCAATGTTTCGAATGTAGATGTCCCTAAACAGAACAGTATTTCCAGGGTTTCCAACCTTTAGGCGTTAGCAAGGCTGGGGCTTGCTATTTTTGTTGAGTGCACGGGAGTGGGAACACGGTTGGGATCATCCCACTTATATAGTACCTGCAGTAAGGCGAGTTAGAAATTTTAGGATCATTGGGATGATACCCTCTGGTTACTTAACATAGCCGTGGAAAATCACCATTTGTAATAGGTAAACCATCTGTAAATGGGCAATTTTCCATGGCTATGTTAAATAACCAGATGATAACCACAGTTTTTTGCCAGTGAATTCTTAGCCAGTTATTGCTAGTTCATGTGGGCAATACACTAGTCGTACCATTTCAGGATTGTGAAAAAATCCCACCAATTTTTCAATGGTGATGACTTGGGGATGGTGCAAATGGCCATTGGGTGAATCCCGCATGAATTCCAGTGATCTTACTGTAACCATTTACCCTTGGATCTGATATGAATATATATATATATAGTGATACTATTCATCATTAATCACGATTAAATTAACCATCCCATGATCATTCTCCCACACATTCATCACTAGCTAACCATCATTACTGAAAATCATCCCAGTTCCCATGATCTCTCGTTAGCCTCTGGTAATTTGTTACATGGCTATTGAAAATGGCATAAATGGATATAAATGGCCCATAGAAATAGTTGATTTGCCGAACTTTTTTCAGATGGTGATTTTCCAGTTCACTTTTTGCAAACGTTTGTCAGAGGGTAAATTTCATCAGCATAACGAATCATCACCACTATTATCATCAGAAGCATCACCACTGTTATCATCACTATTATCATTCACAAGCAGCCGAACTTGCCCATTTTCCGAAAGGTCTGGAGTGGTGCCAATCCCTTCCAGCAGCTTGGCCCACTGGCAGCGGGGCCATTCCGCTCGTGGCGGATGAGAAAAACCGAAAGAGGTGGGAAAACCAAGAAATCGCCATCGAAATGATATGGATATGATAATAACATGGGATATGGGGATCTAGTACATTATCCATGGGTTGATTCTAACTATCAAAGATGGGGGAATTAACATGGTTTAACCAATTGAAGTTAGTAGCTAATGTGGAGATATACTGGCGATATAAGCCGGATAATCGTGGCAATATAATGGAGATATGACCAATTATAACCTCAGTAGGGGTGTATACCTGAAGCAATCAAAACATATGGTTATTTCAATTGGGTAAACTTTGTAAACCTTGGATGGGCACTTTAGTAACTTTATTTTTTGCCGGCATGGTGATATTTCCACTCCCTATCCATGCCTCTTGCAGGGTATTTTGGCCATGATCTATTTTTATTTTTCAACTGTAGATACTTATAAATTTAAACGGTGAAGGTAAACATACTTGATTCCTAAAGTTTGGATAGGTATGGATAGGTGAATCTTGTGAGCCATATATATATATACAATGGAGGTCATCAACCATGGTGGAGGGTCATGACCACCAACATTGGCCATATTTTCCATGGCCTCTGGGCCATGGAGACCATGACATCAGCATTTACCCATCCTGGCGAGAAAGAGGCGGCCTCTTTTGTTTTCCCCGGGCGTGCGGCGTTCGGGGTACGAATGATTGTAAAGGCCAGGCGCGTTGCGTCATGGCTCCAGCAGCAGTTTCATGGCTCAGCCAATAACCTCAGCAAAAAGGTGACTCACCTTCGGGGCTTGCTGAAGGATAATCTTGCTGAATGTTGGTTGATGAACAGAGTGGCCTCCCTATAAAAACATTATATGTGTATTATACTTAAGTATGTAAAATGATGGCATATCGCCAAACATGAGCCTGAAATCATCCGAAATATATTAACTATACCAAAAGGATGTCCTTGTTGCTGAGTCTCGTGTTTGCGTTTCTCGAAGGATGATTGTATTTAGGGTGGTCCAAGTCCAAGTTTAGGCATGTTACAAAAATCTCATAGTATCAAAAACGAAGAAAATGAAGAAACAGCCATTAGATCGTGGTGGTGCCATGGGGGGGTGCCATTGCATTTTGGCGATTTTGGGGCGTCCTATTTTCAGACAGATCCATTTATTGGGAATTAGCTCCGTATTGTGAACTGATCTGTTGACAGGACGGTGCATATGCGCATGGTATATACTGCATGCCCTATAAGTCGGTGTTTGATGGGTGGTCACGCGCCTGGGGGCGTGAGGGACTGAATTTCTAGCGGATCAACTGTTGCTGAGAAACTGTTTGTACGGGCCAGTGCTGGCTAATTGCAGCACACAAACCTGTGTACAGACGGGGAAAAGGGATGGATAAGCTAAACGCAAAACCTGAAAAAATCACGAAGGTCGATGAATATTGTTTGAGCATCGGCAAATCGACAGGCCACTCTGGCAGCTCCAATCTCCAATTATTGTTGCATGGCGTTTCATCATGTTTCATCATGTTTCACCTATTTCGTCATTTGTGGTAAAGAAACCAAAGCCAATATATGGACGCACATGAAACATCACGAAACATCCCATGTGCGTTTTCCGATCGGGTTGCGCTGGGCTCCGTCTTCAGCCCGTTTGCTCCATCCCTTGGTTTCCTCAGCCGGACTTGAGCAATTATAGATTTGACACTGCAGTGCCAGGCTGCAGAAACCACTCCGTGCGTATCGCACGGTGCGAGCTGGGAAAATACGGGTTGTGGGCGCATTCCAAGCAGATGGGGTTTGGTCTACACCATTGGATATTGGTCCATTGGCAATCAAGAACTGCATGGTAAACAATAGCAAGGTAAGCAACAACAAGGTAAACACACACACAACGACAACAACCACAATTTTTCACCGGACCGACCAGAACAAGCACAACGACAAACAACGAGAAAGAAGATGAATAATTTACCACCATGGAATAGGCATGTCGCCATTACTGCTGGATGTTGTTCCGAATAGTTATTGTCCACTTCGTACTTTGGATGATCGAAAATGATCCAACATGATCCAAGATGATCCAAAATGACCTTGATATCTTGCACCACAGTAACCACAAGCATATTGTTTTTGAAGGTCATTGTCTTCCCATCTCGCGTTAAACAGGTGAACTGCTGTGTGGTTGCTCACGGGTTTGCGATTGGTCATCGTCCACCCCAACGGGAGGATCCCAGGTGAGAAGAAGTATTTTGCTGTTTGGTAGCGCGGGTATCCCAAAATCCACTCGATTATCGTTAAGTTTATATTAATTTCCCCAACTCCAAATTGAGATCTTCAGAATGGACCCCCATTTCTCAATGCCGTCTGGATACCTTTGGTAATCAAACATGGTTAGCTGGGAAATTCTTGAACTGAATGAAGGGTTTGTTCCCCTCTCTGCTGGTGAAATGATGTTCTTTTGCATGCACAAGGTATGGAGGTGAGGCACCAATGGTGGCTTCCAGCATACGTTCCAAATCTCAGTTGGTGATGTTGGTGGTTTATACAAGGTGTGGCCCCATAATTGGTTTCTAACTCCAATGACTAGGGCTTATATAATGGCAAACAGAACTATAATTGGATGATGTATAAATCAACTTATAACTGGCGAGAAACCTGGTAGGAAAATCATTGCCACAAGCGGTGAGAAAGTGGATGCTTGGCAGCCATCACTTCTATATTTGGCCATGCCAATAAGAAGAAAGATTGATCAATAAGTAACTGGTTGATGAGTTGGTGGTTGGATGATGATCCCCATCAAAATCATATAAAATCATATAAAATCATCCAATTTCCGGAGGTTGACATGGTTTGATCATCTTTGATCGCCTTTGGGCCTTTGGGCTCCACTTATAGGTGGGAACTGGGAACTGGAGGGCTCCATCTGGGATCATTGGGGTGATCGGCGGATGAGGCATCGGCTGGTCTGATGAGTATTCTCAGCTTTGCAGGCTGAACACTTAGAAATGCTGGCACCAACGGCACCAACCTTTGGAGGACGAGGTTTTGTTTGGAAGTGACACATGTCTAGGGAAATTCAATGAAATTCATCTGGACTTGAAGGCGGATATTTATGTTTATGTATGACTTAGTTTGTTTGCCCAAAAGTTCTTGCCGTGAGAAGTAGGGGTTTAATATGGTTTAAAGTTTAATGACTTCTTGCTCCTGCCTTTGGAACTTTGGGAGCCTGTGATTCGCAAAAAATAAAAAAATCACGTTGGTTTGTTGCGGGTCCCAGTGCAGCGATCTCATTCTTTTCTTTCATAGTTCAAGAGTATCATACAGAAACTGAGTAACCCCTAAAAAGATGCCAAACAGTAACCTATCACTATCTTGATATCTTGTCTATGTGACATGTTCCCAACTTTCATCCGTTTCCCTTTGCCCAGGCGCTGCGCTGATGATTCCGCTGCGAATGCCGAGGCGCCGAGCCTATATGGCAGCCGTAGCGTAGCTTAACCGAGCCGAGTCCCGAAACGATTGTTGGGTAAACTCCAATAGAATGTTGTGAGGTTTTTGGGTTGGTAAACTCCACTGAAGTAACCCAACAACTGGTTGGTGGTTTGGAACATGAACTTTATGACTTTCCATATATTGGGAATGTCATCATCCCAACTGAATTTCATATTCTTCGGAGGGCTTGAAACCACCAACCAGGGTTGAATGATGAATTAGACATTTTCGGCCAGATCTTTCAGTCTTGATCTGCATGCTGCATGCTGTCAATGCTGTAAATATCTTGCTGTAGGGCAAAGCATTGGAAGCCTGGTAACAAAAATGAAGTCCCCATAGCTATCCCATAACCATTTACATCCATTTACTATCGTTGATGGATAATGATAATGGGATGGTTTATGGATGTTTATGGTAATGATGGTAATGTGGCAAAACCAATCAATGGATGGAAGTGCCCCTAGCTGATGATCGGGATGATAGAACCAGCCATCGGGTAACGCTTCATGGGCCTTTAAAATGGTGGTTTACCCGTTTACCCATTATTCCTAGTAGCCTCCGGAGTTCAAACGTGGCTTGCTGGAAATCCACCATATATATATATGTATAATATAATTACATATAATTATATAGATGATATAGATATAGACTTAGATAATGTTCATTGATTTTCCCGCCAAAAAAAAAAAAAAACTCCATTTGTGTTGATCCTCCAGCCATGTTTGATGACATCGTTGCGGGTATACCATCAGGATTGGAGCAGTGGTGGAGTACTGCAGCCTGGCGTTTTCAGCCACGGTCCTGGTGGCAGATGCGTTGATTCACCTGTTGCCACATGCCTTGGAGGTGGGTTTCGTGGGTTTCGGACTGGAAATGTTGAAAGGTTGTTCCAGTCTTGTAGAGACAGCAGTTAGTTTAGTCCTTCATTTTGTTTTAGGAGATAGATTTAGTGATAGATTTTAGTACATTTAAGTAAGATTTCATCTGCAGCTTCAGCTGCAGATGTAGGAGTAAAACATAGTAAAACAACTTCATGTTCAATTTCTTCCATCATTTTTCATGCAGATCTCTTCCCGGACCATCAGGGCGCAGACCACGGGACCATGACTGCGGTGGGCATTGCTGCCACGGCAGGGTGTAGGGGCTGCCCAGGTGTCACCAGATGCGCCTTTTGGATCGTGAGAAAATGGTCACCAAATTCCAACTGGATATCGATCTCCAGAAAAATCTTCCATGTCCATATGCAAAGTGTACTTCTCCAAAAACGATGATACTCAAAATGATACTCCCATTTTTTTTACCTGGAACAAAAAGGTGGATCACCCAGTGGCTTTCCATTTTTGTCCAAAAAATCGTTGTGGATCACTGGAGAAACCCAGCACAGCGGCCATGAGGTCTGGCGATTTTGACGATCCCTGGCCTTGTGGAGTGGCACCATCGAGGCGCGCGCTAGCACCATGGGCGTTACGTCATGGGGGGATCCCCAGTCACCGGTTTCAGCACTAGTCTAATGACTTGGATGGGGGGTAGCCCTATTTTGGGAAAGCCCATATATATCCATATATTATATATATATATATATGTATATATATATATATACATATGCATAGCATTTATCACACAAACATATAACATATCTATCTCAATGTGTACAATTGTACACATTTGAATAGATTAAATAGATCTATTAATATATACACATATACACATTTGCGGACTTTTCAAGGGCGGCAAGCGTCCAGGTCATGAGCACAGTCACGAGGCGCTGGGAAATGCAGTGGTGTGGGTTTCAACCATTGGGGCACTGCAGCCTGTTGGATTTCATCAAGTTTCATCATTTTGTATCATATCCCCATGGATGTCATTGGACATATTTGGAAATTACATTTGACATATCCCATTTTTGTTTATTCCCTATGTTGTTGGACATATGATTGGAGATCCCAATATTTGATATTGTATCATTTTGTTGGATATCATTGGAAACGGAATGTAGACAAAAAGTAGGAATTATGAAAGAACACATGGGTGTTCAACCAAGTAATTCAAGAAATCTGTAAACTTTGGCTGGTGCTTGAAAAAGCGTGTGATCATGTGTCTTTTTGCATGTTCCATGTCACACATGGGCAAATGGGATAATCAAGAATCATACAACCGCCAGCTGTGTTCAACAGGTGGCGAAACCATGAATGAACGAGGAAAGCATCAACTTTCTGTCATTTTCTGAAAAGTGGTTTCTCTATGTTCCAATCATTACCCTCTGGTAAACTAACATAACTATTGAAAATCACCATTTTTAATGGGAAAATCCACTATAAATGGCCATTTTCAATAGCTATGTTAAATTACCAGAGGGTAATTCTGTCATTCGGGGAATCGCGTTGGACCGTTGGACCGGTGAAAAATTTTTTCCAGTTGGACTCTTCCAGCGGTTATCAAATTGGATCCACATGAACAGCAGTCAATGGATTGGTTAAAGGGAAACCCTCAGAAAACCATTATTTTTGTATATTTGTGTATTTAAGTACCATCAAATAGAGAGGTATCCTGTACAATTGATGCCATTTTCATGTCCTTTAACTACGCTGACACCAATTTTATATCGCAAAAAAGTTTCGGACTTTGACGGAAGGGATGGAGGTTTTGAATCCCTCCATGGGTGAGTTCATAACAAAATCCCATGCCCCCTAACCTTCAAAACCCTCGAATCCCATGGATGTTTCTATGGTTCAGAAAAAAACATGTTTCTATCCCTGTCCCTTACCAAGCCATGGTTTCTGGGGGGTGTTTAAACATGAACGGGGGGGAGGGGGGGGTTACTGCATGTTGTTGTTGTGAGGTGTCTCACTGTCCACACTGTGACAGGTCCATGCTTATGGCATTGCCAATCTCGCCTCAACCTCAGCTGTCGGATTTCCGTGGCTGCGCGTGAAGCAGTCCTCGACTGCTTCGCTGATGCTAATGGAATGTTTCAAGTTTTGTTGGGGACTTATTCATTTGTATTATATAATGATATTCGGCCAGAATCACTTCAGAAAGCGATTCTCCACACATTTGGAGCATTTCTCTGGATGTCTGTCGAGACCTGGTGGGACACCCAAATATCAACCACTACGGTGGTTATCAGCTAACCATTTCTGGTGTGAAAACATACACAGATACTGTGGTTCTGAAAACACTTGATTGGTTCTCGCTTAGCTGCTAACATGTCAAGAACAAGAGCCATTTGAATATGATATATATAATGTATATCCATGTCATGCTTTCAATATAATCATCATTTGTCTAAGGATTCTAGCCTAAGTCAATACTAAAGCCAATCATTTCCCTGCAACTTGGATGGTTTATACCGATACCATATGATGTATATATATATATATCCACATATGGCAATATTAGGGAATTGTTATTATTGGGTTTGCCACGTTAGTATAGTAACCATCATTCATGGCTGTTTCATCAACCCAACAATAACATGTAATAACCGCTTTGGTGATTCTGATTTTTTTTTTTGTTTGCACTAACTATACTAGTTAGATTATTCTTGGTTATTTTTGGGTTACCGGTTATAAATGGTTATAAATTCCAATAAATTCCAATAAATTCCATAAAGCACCCACATTGGAGCCTAAGGTCACCGAGATGATGCATAACTTCGTGGACGGCATTGGCTTAGGCATTGCCTGGCGTGCCAGTGCCTCTTCAGGCGCACCTGGTGGGGTGCAACGGTGGTTCCATTGGTGGTGCAACTTCCCGTTTTATAAATGGAGGTCCACATTGCTGGGAAAACTCCAATAACTATGGTTTATGGTACTTATAACTATAGTATTCATGGGGTTTATAAACCAACTAATTAACATCACTGGGGGGGGGGCCACATTGTGGGAAAACATCTAAATAAGTGCTGGAGAAAATCCAGTCAAAAGTATGGAATTGAAGTGGATGAATAATGAAAGAAATGCAATGGACGTTACTAAGATTATTGAAGGTTTCAGTGCTGAGTTGATACTATGCATATTATGGTATTTAATGTGGAAAGAAATGGGGATCAGATTGATAGATGATGTGGATTGTGGATATATAACAGTATATAGCCCTATACCCCTGTTAATAGATGTTTTGGGATTGAAGCATCACATATAGTTTTTTTTTCATGGGAGTTTTGCTATCAGAGAACAATGGGAGAATACAATTGATAAATGATTGGGATGTATGATAATGTATACCCTCTGGTTATTTGTGACATAGCTATTGAACATGGCCCAGTCAAAATAGTGGATTTACTCATTAAAAGTTGTGATTTTCCATGTTTTTTTGTATGTTTACCAGAGGGTATAGCTATTAGAACCCGGAACTTCGATTAATGACCGGTATGACTTACCAGCTATGACTGGGTCATAGATGGATTTGTTTTACCTGGAACTGGGCAACTGTCTCAAAATAGGCTTTATTTTAAGTAAAATATGTTGTAGATACAGTTGTAACTTGATATCCCACCAATTAGATAAAATACCGCAATACCGCTGTTAATTCATGTTGGTGGGATAATGCTTAGGAGGTTATACATACGAATTGCTGGGGGGGTTATGAAGTAAACCATAGTAGTGATACCTATCAACCAACTCATGTACTTCAACGGGAGAGGTTGTGCAATTGGCCAAACTATTGAGGTTTGTGAATTTACCCATAGACCTATGAATATACCAAGATGCTCGAAAGTCCCAATAAACAATTGCTAATAGTACTAAAATGATCATGTGTGGAGTACAGCTGGGAATTTGGGATGAGATGTTGTTTTTTTCTGCTATAGATATGTTGGATCTTGATTAGTGCAAGGCACCCCCCAAACATTGGAGGAGGTCTCTTTAGGCTGGTAAGTTTTGAGGGGCCAGGGTTCAAACAATTTTGGATCATTATTGTAAGTAAGGATTTTAATCGATTACAATCTGTTTTCAATTGATTTCATTTTTTAAACTTTAAACTTTCAAGAATCGATTGATAAGAACGGATTTCAATTGGATTCAATTTACTGTCAATTGATTTTCCTTTCAAATCTTGAATGAATCAATTGATAAGAAAGGATTTCACTTGATTTCAGTTTACTTTCATTTGATTTTCCCTTTATATAAACCTTCAAGAAATCTATTGATACGAAAGTATTTCAATTGATTTCAAATTAGTTTCAATTGATTGCCCTTCAAACCTACAAGAAATGAATTGATAAGAATGTATTTCAATTGATTTCATTTTAGTTTCAATTGATTGTCCTTCCAAACCCACAAGAAATGAATTCATAAGAAAGTATTTCAATTGATTTCAATTTAGTTTCAATTGATTTTACTTTTAAACCTTAAGGACATCAAGTATATGAGGACTTCAATAGATATCCATCGATGTTCAATTGATTTTCCTTTTAAACCCAAAAGGAAAACAATTGGAAAGCAAGGTTTTCAATTAATGTCAATCTATGTAGAAATCCCATAGGCATCCCATAGAAATCCTTTCGGCAAAGAAATCTTATGGAAATCCCATAGCAATCCCACGAAAACACTACAGAAATTCCATTGAAATTCCAGAGAAATTCTCACAGAAATATCAGGGAAATCCCATAGATGCCCTATCGACATTGCAAAAATATACTATAGAAATTCCACAGCAATCCCACAGAAATACCGTAGAAATCCCGTGGAAATTCCATAGAAATTTCATAGAAATCACTCACATAGAAATGGCATAGACATCCCATAGAAACGCCTCCGAAATTGCAAAGAAATCTTAACGAAGTGCCATAGCCATCGCATAGAAACACCAGAGAAATCCCATATAGACACCCCATAGAAATCCCATAGAAATCCCATACAAACCTCCAGGAATCCCATAGAAACTCCATAAAAAAAACAGCAAAGTATATCTGGAGAACGGAACTAAGTCAGAGACAAAAGCTACAGTAAAGGAAAACATAAAAGTATCTTGGAAAAAATCACCCGAGAAAAAGTTGGACACAATAGACGACCCCCAACAAGGGTAATTAGTATTGAAGATCTATTTGAGTTGCTCATGGGCTATCCCGTTGAAAAATTGTTTGGGTGCTGCTTATTTTTAATAAGGAACTTATTTTTTGGATTTTTTTGGAACCGTGTTTTCTTTTGAATGACACCACAATTCTGGAAAGAAATCTTTGTTTTTTAGAAAATGCCTGAACAAAATCGGAAAAACTGAAGAATGCTTGAGGAAAAAATGACACAATACCGACCCATCAATTCACACTGCTGAAATTGTTTTCATTAAAAAAAAAATCACAGTACCAGACCATGGCACTAATCAGGATACATGATGGAAAAATACGTATGAAAGTAGGTGAAACGTATGTGAATCTGTTTGAATCACGGACTTTTGGAGGATGACTTGTTAGGATCGTGAAGTAATTCCCCTAGAAAAACTCGCACAGAAAGTGATCCCCCCAAAGGTGAAGGATAGTCCAATGATAGCGGAGAAAAAGACGCCCTTAATCTGGGTAACTTATAACGACCTCACTGTTCTCCCTCACTGGAATAATGGTTAGTAAGAGAAATCATCCCCAAGATAGCCTTAATTCAGGTTAGCGTTTTTTTTTCAAATAATTTACCCAGGTATAATCTATCTATCTATATATATATATTATGTGATATACGCTCTTATTTTGGTGGTTAAGCCACGACTATGACTATGTTTGTTCAAAAAGTCACCTGACGGCCGGATGAATCCCATTCGTCTTTTTGTGATCCCTCTGTTCCTTCTCCCAATGTGCTCCCCATGAAATTGAAGATATAGAATTGTATATATACCCCCTGGTAATTTGACATAGCTATTGAACATGGCCATTTATAGTGGATTTACCCATTAAAATTTGTGATTTTCCATAGTTATGTTAGTTTACCAGAGGGTATATATGTATGTATTATATGTCACCAATGTATCATATGTAATTACCCAATAAAAATAGACATGCCAATAGTTGCGTGATCTCTTATCCCAATCTGATTCCGATGCTACTTGTCAATACATTTGATATGCTCATGAGTTTTTTTTGTATCTCTCTATATGGGTGTGTATGAACATCGGATACAGTATCCCCAAATTTTGTGTTAATTCTCCATTTCCCGATTGCTATTGCCGCGAATGGGCTAGACTAACCATTTTCAGACAGACAAGACTATCATAGTTGGTCCACTATCAGTTATAATTCCCATGACTTATCCCAAGTGCATCATCAACAGCTCATTGAACAGCTATGACTAATCTAAAAGAAAAACAAACATACTCCAACCAACTTAGGTTATCCCAATTACTTTGTTGGTGAAATTCTTGAAGAACTCATTTTGCCTCAGGTTTCTCCACTGCCCTGGCAGTGGCGGCCTGCAGCCTCAGAATTGTGATTTCGTGGTTCAACACGGTTCAAGCGTTTCCCCCCACAAGTGCTGTATGTGGATGCGATATGATGCGATAATATCAGACAACCTGCCCAAATGTGTTTTAAAAAAGTGGGGAGGGGCGCAAACCAAGATACTTTACTCGTCCGGAATAGAGAAGTTCGATTTTTTTCTTAATGGATTCACAGGTTTGCCCTGGGACCTCTGTTTGCGACGAGCCCTGCATTTGTTTGAATTGTTTGACGACCAGAGGATGACCTAAAGAGATCCCATTTGAGGTGTGGATTCTGTGTGGCTTCAGATGTGTGATTTGGCATTCCAAAGGGCTGGTCGGCCAGTGGATCAGGTGCACGAACTCCCCCAGGATGGAAGAACGGGTGGTTTGGAGATGTTTGGATGACCGAGATGAAAGATATGAATCCGGATCGAGATTTTAGTGCATATATATAGTATTATATAGTATGTAGTATATAATATACATGTCAAAAAACTTCAAATGTGGATAAACACATATTTATATAATTTGATGATTTGATATACAATAGCATGTGAAATATGTTCATCGATGATATATATATATATATATACACATCTATGATATATAACTTGATTATTACAGTAGTAACAATAGCAGCCAGGTGTTTTCAAGGTGTAGGATGGACCTCCTTGGAGGTGGAATGGGCATACACAAAATCCCATAGATTACATATCATAAAAAAAGATCCCAACCATCCAGAAATCTAAAAAAAAACTGGGGATATGGTACTACCCAAGAATAAACCCCAACGGTTTGAATGGTTTATTATTGTGTTTGCCCCCATTCGACATCATTCGACTGGCTAGTGGTGTTACTTTTCCTGTTAGCATCCTGGGATGATAATCGTGGCCATCAGTGGTGCAGGAGATTGGCGACTTTATGGTACTTCGTGCTGCAGGATTTCCAGTGCGCCAACTCTTGTGTCCCTGGGTTCATCATGGTTCATTAAAGGCTCTTTTTTTTTTGGTTCCCATTCTGAAGACTTAGCCTTGAAATGCAAATGACCTGGAGGGTTATATGGTTTCATGATGTTTCATGCCAAAATTCAGGAGTGTTTGTATTAGGCAGTTCCCTGAATTGTCTGAAGAAGCACTGCTGATTTGTGGTTTCCATAATGTTCGATTCTCCATCCCTATTGATTTGACACTCTTGGCCCCATTTGTTCTTGGGATGGGTTGACGTCCCAGGTTGGAATTTCATCGCTTCCCTCACCTGTTTGGGTGGGGTGTGGCGCCCGGAAACTGATTTGCCAGACCGTATTGCGTTCGGGCCGTGGGTGTCGCATGCCATACCGAGACTTACCTGAAACATCCTGAAACCAACCGGGAACCCCCAAAGATATCAACAAGTTGAGCTTGGAAGACGATGTTCCTGGTGGAATCTGGCAGTGTTGGTGGGGCAACCATATTCCATCGGGGTAGCGGCCCAATTTCCAGTGGTCGTCCCGGTACCCCTGGCACTTCCGAATGGCAACAGTGACGTTCAAGTTTTGACAATTTGTGGCCGGTTGGGCACCGGGCACCCAGTCAAAACCATCCGTTGTTCCCTCCAACACTTAGGTTGCGCTTGTGCATGTGGTTGGCCGGGACTCCTAGACATGCTGTGGGCTGTTGCCAGTTCCAACCTATCCCTGGGCAAGACAAGAACCCAGCCGCTGCAGGAGTGGGTTTGAAGGGTATGTATACCACCATCATTTCCAATGTAATACTGTAACACTACCGTTTCACCCATAAACATAGCCCTTTGTTGTGGGCATAAGACTATTTTTTACTTTTTGGGACATACGCAGATATCACACAAACACACACACACACATATATATATATATACACATACAGATAGATACAGATAGATAGCGGGAGTTGAATTGATCAGAATCGATTCCATTAATTAAACATATTGAAATGTCCCCTCATGTTCTCCCTATTGTGCTTCTAAAACCCCATGATATGCCCATGTACCATTGGATTATTCCTATGTTCCCAGTTGAATCTCCCTGTTTCATGGGTAAAACCACCATGTCCGACGGTTGATTTCGGTAGTATACCAGGACGAAACCATTATCATCCTATCAAACCCTATCAAAAAATATATGCCATTATAATTATAATTATATATATATACCAATTGTAATCCTATAAAACCCCCCATTATAACCACTATAATTATACCGTTATACCATTGGTCAAAGCCACCATTGGTCAACGGGCACCGCCGGGCACCGCGTCGCCATGTGTCGCCATGGCGAGGTCAAATTGACCTGGCCGCTACGGTGCAACGCTACGCGACCGCCTTCACCGCGGGAAGTTTCCTGTCGCTGGCCCTGAACATGATCTTCCCACAGGCCATACCGGGCCACCCAAAAGGGACATACCGGGGATAAAAAAAAGACTGGAGGAGTTAGTTGGGGATGATTACCCAACTAATATCCAGAAAGAAAGACAGAAGAATAGATAGAGATACTGTCGGCAGAAAGAAAGAAATATAGGTAGATAAATAGACAGATATACAGATAGAAAGACCGACAGGTAGATCTTTATAATCCTATACATATACATGTGTATTTCTGATATTATTCAGCTCTGAAAGGCGTTGACCTAATATGGGAGTGACAGCCCGCAGGTGTCTGAGTCCATCAGCAAGAATCACAAGGGCATCGCGGCTGTTCGAGCCCATTCGTTCCAGGGCTGCAGGGGCTGCGCGGCTGTGATGATACTAGGCACTGGTGCGCTTGTTAACCCCCTAAAGCATCCTAAAGCTGGATTCTATTTGGATACAGCCCATTTAAATTTTTTTGGTACCATTTTATGACTAGATTGCGTTGGGAACCGTTGGAATGATATCCCCCAGTTCGTCAGCATTTTTGCTGGAGGGGACTTTGTTTGATGCTTGCTGGTCGCGATCAAGTCGCCCGCTGTCAAGCAGAAACTCTAAGGTTGTGCGTGGTCGTTGCTATGATGGCCATCTATGCCCTTGTGCGCATCGGTGAGTTGGAGGCACCTTCGTCGGCCTCGTTGAGTTTTTATTGCACTCAGCGACTCAGCTGATTTCTCTTCGCCGTTTCATGGCGGATGTGGCAAGACACGTGGTGAGATGGGACCAGATGGGATGCTGAGATGAAAACCACAAGCTGACAGCGTTTTGACCACTGAAACAATCCATCCATCCCAACCCCAGGTGGGACATGAGCACAGCCATGGTGGCCATGGCGGCCATGGTCATGGCCATGAGCTCTGAGGCAAACCAACGGTGGTGATTTTAAGATTGTTTTTTGGTGCTGTTGAATGGGTTTCAACTGTTTTTGTTTGATGTTTCATTGTTGTTAAGTTGGTATCATTGTGTTCTTGTTATTGGTTTTGGTTCTTAGTGTGTTTTAATTGATATCGACCGTGTTGTTTGAATTGTTTTGTTTTTGAATGATGCTCAATTTATTGTTCTTACTGCTGTTTGATAATGTTTTGAATGTATGTGTCTCCCTTTATGGGGCCGATTAATGTATACTCTCACGTGATGGCAAGTTTGATGGGCAAAGCAAGGTTTTGGACCTTGGGCCCTTGGGATCAATATTATTAACCGATGGGTAATGTTTATGGGGAACATGTGGTTTCAAACTTTGACCATGGAATGGGGTTCCAAATGGTGGAGTACATGGCGTGAAAGTCACTGAGGAGCACAGCCGGGGGTAGAGTTGGAGGTTTCCTAAATAGGGGTATTCCCATATCATCCAGTTTAAAAAGGTGTTCCATGACATAAACCATCCAGCTATTCGATTATTGGGGTATCCCCATGAGTATGGAAACCCCCAATTACATGGGACAAAAACCATGAGATTTTTAGGCCCGAGTTGGGATTACCCTGTGCCAATCAAATATGACAATTGAAAATCCTTTATAAATGCAGTTTTAACATGTTTTAATGACATGATTAAACTGAATGGGATATTTTCCAGCAAGCCATGTTTGATTACCAGATGTTTTACTTCGTTTGGGAAAGCCCCTCGTCTGTGACGCGGAAATCTTCCTCATCTGTGACGCGGACGCGTTTCCTCAACTGTGACGCGGTCCCTCCGTTGTGACGCGAGGTGGGGTGTTGCGTGGCAGGCGTGGCACT
>Ga0126342_10004199_pt1 | contig 24408 bp, 20 predicted proteins | sample Cyp1metagenome_FD_92528 | JGI IMG/M metagenome (GOLD analysis project Ga0126342, IMG submission 92528) | Coral microbial communities from Lord Howe Island, Old Settlement Bay, Australia - Cyphastrea 1 metagenome | ecosystem: Host-associated > Invertebrates > Cnidaria > Coral ...
TACATTTTGACTTGGAAATGTGCTTCGCGCCACAACGGCGTGCACTTTTTCATCTCTCATCTGGCCAGATGGCTCCGCACCCGCCGCTTTGGCGAGCTTACTTTTCGACCCTCCGGAGCCACAAATCATTGGAAAAACACACTGTTTCGCGGCTTTCCTACCTTTTCGCGCATCTGCATCTTCTTTCTTTTGACTCTTTCTCTTCTCTGATCTGCTCTCTTCTATTCTTCTCTTCTCTCTGCCTCTTCCCATCTCTGCTTTTCATCTGTCCATATTGTCGGAAGTTTGACTTCTAAACTTCCTTCGGCCATACAAGGCTATATTTTGTGGGGATATTCCCTTACATAGGCCTAAAAGATAGGCCTTATATATGGTAGGTACCTCCAATCAATCGATTCATGTTGCATGACCATTGATATTAACTCAATTGGTATAATCACTATATGTGTATGGTTATTGGTATAATCACTATTACTAATTGGGGTAATCACTATATGGTTATTGCTAGTGGTATACTCATACTAATATGGTATTCGTGGTGCTTAGCAATGATTGTGACTGAGAGATTTCATGGCTGTGGATGGGTAGATGATTTATCCCCTTATAATCTCATTATTTACAGTGTCTCAGATAGTTCATCAATAGCAACAACTGGCGCAGGATGTCGCATACACTGTATGTCCATAGCTCAAACTGACCTGTTTCTTTCCGCAGTTTTTTTTGGAAGGTTGCGATTTTAAAACCACCATAAAATTCCATTAAGACACCATTATATCTACAGTATCTGGTTGGTGGTGTGGAACATTTGGATTATTTTTCCATATATTGGGAATGCCATCATCCCAACTGACTTTCATATTTTTCAGAGGGGTTGAAACCACCAACCAGGATCAACCAGGTATCATGGGAAGATTTCCTGTAAACATGGATGATCTTCGATTTGCTATGCCGATGGTTTGGTGGTCAAGTGATCAAGGGTAATGTTCGTTGTTCCTGGGCAATGAACTAAACTCATTAACACATAGATATAACTACGTATAGTTAAGGATAAACATATAATATAAATAACAAGTATTGTGATTTATGCCACAAAAATGGGATTAAATCAGGATACAAGGCATATACTTCTAATGATGAATTATAAAGGGATATATCATGATGACCTTGAACTTTTAATGCCTTAATTGGTACATAAATGCAGGATAAACATCGGTAGTTTTTCCTGCCGAAGCAAAACTCTCCGTTCCCACACTGTGGCGCTGCAGCGTGCCAAGTGTCAATCTGCAGACACTGCTGGATGGCCTGCGGGATCTTCTCATGAGGCTATGGTTTACCCCATACGAACACCATCAATCTCCAAGTGGAGAAACTCCGGCACTACTTTGCATGGCAACTCGAGGACCTTGTTGCAAATTGCCTGGTCGGAACCCTCACTTTGAACGGAGATGGTGTTCAGAACCCTCTTCAGTTTCAAAACTGCTCCAGCAGAATGGTTCCCATGGCAGGCATCAGAATCATCCCATTTTTTGTTGCAGGATGGGCTTCCCAATTTATAACTTGGTTCATGTCAACCCGTCCAACCCTAGATATATCCGTGAAAAGACCCACGGTCGACCTTTGTAAAAGCCACTTTATCTATCATAAATCTGTGATAAATCACCGTTTTTGTTGATAAAAATCTCATATTGGGTGATAAAATCATCTATGGGGGGGCACCTTCCTGTGGCTCGAAAATGGGTTGCCACAGTATGCCCTGGGGTCCTTCCCATAGTCAATTTGCATACTGACCGCAATGTAACCATAATATGATTACCACCTGCAGGATGGAAAATACCCAAGCTGGAGCTTTGCTGGGAAATCATAGATCTAAATTGGTGATTTTCCATTACCATGTTTGATTTCCGTGGGGTACTTGGTGTTTTATTTCATTTGAACCCTGATGATAAATCTGCTAAGTAGGGTTATGCCACTTGTGGCACTGATAAATGGGGATAGAACCTGCTCTACTTCCTGGAATGAATCACCAGGTACCCTCTGGTAAACGTTTACAGTTCGCTATGGAAAGTCACCGTTTTTACTGTGTAGATGAACGAACTAAATGATCATTTTCAATAGCAAACTGTAACAAATAACCAGAGGGCATATCACCATTAAATCCCCATGAAAAACAGTTAAATCACCTCTAAATCCCCATGAAATCACCACCACGATTCCCATGATCCAATGGTTTACCTCCTTTTTTCCTATGCTGAAGAGGCATCTTTTCTCCCAAGAGCGCTGCTCAGGATTTCGCAAGTGCGGACTGCGTCCAGTAGCGCCAAGTCGCGCTTCAATCCTGCGGAGGCTTTTCCAGTGGTACCATCCTCCAAAGCTAAAAACTGGTGGGTTTCCATAGCCATGGGGGATACCCCAATGGCCCAAGCTCGCTGTGTGGTATAAATACGGTATAAACCATCCCCGAATAGTAGGTCTATGATTGGCTTTCCCACGGATGGGGTGTCCTAAGCCATGGGGAATCCAAAACAAAAAACATTCATTTTAGATTGGGATTTTCCATTATCAGTAGCAAGGCCTACAAGGAATACTGCGGTTTTTAGCCAACAATAGACCTATAATTTGGAGATGCTGTATACAACCCATTTAAAGTCATATTGCAGGTGCTTTATAGTTGGCTTTACGACATGACCAACAAGCTGGACATATGGGTTCAGAAGGTATTTCCAAGTGTGGTGGCTCTGGTTCAACTCGTTATAACACCTTGCCCCCTTTAAAAAAATGGTGTTCATGTTTTTGTTGTAGTTTCTCCATTGTTTTGCCGTTTTCAATGATGTATCCGACAGTCTCCCTTTTTTGGGAAAAAATGGACAACCGTTGGAGGAAATTGAACAAAGTTGTTTGTCAACGTTCCACCATGTTGCCCGTTTTGAATTCCGCAGGTCTAAGTTTTTCGAAATTAATGTAGCTTAATAACTTTGTCATTGTACGCATTTGTACGCTTAAAAACAAAACAGTAACGCTAGTTGGATAGTTCTGCATTAGAAGACACTTGTTTCAATTTATTGATTGGAATAGATTTAGAAGAACTCTCTGGGAAGACTTGGATAATTGGATGCGCAGCCCAGTTCGTAAGTGGCCTATAACCTATGTCAAGTTGTATAACCTATACATAATCCATATACAGCCAAGGATATTCCACAAGGAACTGTGGTATTTCATGTAGTTATTACCCACTTTCTCAGTAGTTACAAGATGCCCAAGTAGAGAGGATGTGCCACTCGCCTTGGGTATGTCAGATGTTTGATTCCCCAAAATGAAATCATGGAATCAATGCTAAATTAAATTATCATATACCCTCTGGTAGTTTGTCACATAACTATAAAAAAAAACACCATTTATCACAGGTAAATCATCTATAAATGGTCCATTTTCAATAGCTACGTTAAATAACCAGAGGGTATTGCCAGTAAAAATGTAGGTCAACTTGATGACGAGCGAAACCCCCAGAAGTTTGCCCCCAGCGCCCTCGCCTTCCGCACGAGACCCCAGCATTGCATGAAAATGCGCCCAACACAGCGCACGGAAGGAAAGCAACGGAGTTTTTGCAGCGGAAGCGCGCATCTGTGGTGAACTAATTCTGATGCAACGTCCTGATACCTCGAATCCTCGCATGCAGGCGAAGCTGAGACGCCACTTCGAAGAAATCCTGCGCTTGGCAAAGCGTGCTGACTTGGAAAAAAATGGCGGTCTCCACGCAAAAGGTCCTAAGAATTTTCCAGTAAAGATAGGGGCTGACGGTTTTGGCCAGTCTTGCATCGAAAGGTTCATTGAAAAAGGATTCCTGGCTGGTGACAGTCCGTCCGGCTGAGGGTTTCGCTTGCAGTGCATGCTGTTGACACGTGCCTCTCAATCACGCTGTCAAATTGCGGATAGCAGATATCAGAAATATCAGAAATCGGACTGTAGGCATCAATTGCAAGCGAGCCAAGTGTCCTTTTTTTTGCCTAAACTCTAGAAAATCCTCAATGTAAACTGCAACACGAATCGAAGTTGGAAAGTCTTTGACATCGTCATGTCTGATGGAGCTGTGCATGTAAGTGCTGGGACAGTGGATAGAAAGCATATTCCTCGACATATACCCTCTAGGAAACTAACAGTTCTCTATGGAAAAGCACCATCTTTCTTTCATAGGTAGATCAACTATAAATGGGCCATCTTCAATAGCTATGTAACAAAGAACCCGATCACCATTAAACCCTCATATTACTGAAATATTAGTGTTAATCATAATTATTGGCTGAAATCATGGATTTGATTGACGGTCAACAATGGATGATTCAAATTTGGAAATATTTACTGAAATATTATTAACTGAAAATATTGACAAGACTTGATTATCATTTCCTAGGGAATCATCCATTATTGATAGTCATCAATATTTAATCATCCATTATCGATAATCATATTATTAACTGACATTATGAATTTGATGTATTGTCAACAATAGATGATTCAGTTAGTAATTAATGGAGAACACTTAGTGAATAATTACTAAATGGAACTATTGATTATCGGAATCATATTCCAAGAATGGAAGTTGAGGATTGTTTTTGGGCTTTTAGGATAATCATATTATTATCAATTTGGATACGGTATTACGGTATTATTATTCTATGGGAATTATGTCTGATAATTACTGATCATTACGAGCTGAAATTAAACATCCATTATTGATCATCATCGTTATTGAATCATCCATTATTGATTATCATAAGATTCCCCAGACGAATATTTCAGTTAATAGTAAGAATCATAAGAATATTGGTTATTGACTATTGGTAATCATACTTATTAACTGACATTGTTGATAATCGATTATTATCTGAAATTAAGAACAATGATTTTGTTTTTTCTAGTTAACCATAATCATATTGTCTTAGTTAATCATAAGAATCTTCCGAAGAAATCCTCGCAGGCGCTGCGCTGTGCCGATCTCGCCAAGTCCTTGGCCAAGGCCGTGGGTGCCTCGCGCGTGGCTCGGCCATGGGTTTTTGGGTCGGAAAATGACGGGCTTTGAAACATTTAAAAAGCTGCGACAATGGAGGATTTATGGTGTTTTTTAGTGATTTATAGGATTTTTTCGGGATGTTTATGGACTTGTATGTGTTTTTGTCGGGTGTTTTTTAGTGACGCTTATTGCTGCTTCTGGATGTGATGATGTTTAATGGTGTTTCTCGATTGTTATAGATTGTTTATGCGCACTTAATTAACCATCAAATATCTGGAGCTCATGAAGTTTCAGCTATCAAAATTCATGATGGATCGGATACTTTCTGGATTTTCTTGAGATATAGGAGTGATGTTAAGCTGGTTTAATTTGATTTCCGATTTGAGTGATAACTAGGATTTTGTGAGACTTGATTGTGATTTTATGGGATGTTTATGGTATATATGTTTTCTCATTGATTTTATTGTGATTTAATGGGATCTATTTGGATCTAATGGGATGAATGCATGGTGATTCCATGTTGAATTGTGGATTGCTATGGGATATGATCGTGCCATTTGCAGTAGCCATTATGAACTATTAATCTGGGAGGAAATTACATGGGATGTAACCATCAAATATAGGGATTGTGTATGATTGTGTTGGGTTTTTGATTATCAAACGTGTAGAGAAATTCTTGATAAATAATGGTTGATGGCTTAATATAGGTGTTCTTAATCTATCTGATGTACCGGGAAATAGGACATAAGCTACAATTTAAAGGGATATTTATTTACCCACCAATGTGATGAGATGGCATAAGGGTATTCTTCATGGCTCAGCATTCAGGAAAGACAAGCAGGTGCCACCAGCAAGAAACCTCAGGATTGATACCCTCTGGTAAACTAACAGCTTGCTATTTAAAAAATGACCATTTAGTTCGTTGATTTACCCATAAAAGATGGGTGGATTTTCCACAGTTTTTTGTATGTTTACCAGCATTGGCTTCAGCCGAGCTTTTATCGGTTTATCGGTTGATGTTGTTCCGAAAAGATTGGCATTCGGCCAGAGTTGGGATTGCACATGATTGAAGCAAATCAAAATGTTGGTGTGTAAACAATATAGCCCAGGAACAATGATGAATTATCCAGGCCCACAACATCATAGACATATAATGGATTATTCCTGGTTGGTGGTTTGGAACAGTTGGATTATTTTTCCATATATTGGGAATAATAATCCCAACTGACTAATTCTGGTTGGTGGTTTGGAACATGGCTTTTATTTTTCCATTTCATATACGGATAATCCTTCCCATTGACTTTCATATTTTTCAAGATGGTTAAAACAATGTACACCTGGTTGGTGGTTTGGAACATTTGAATTATTTTCCATATATTGAAAATAGTAATCCCAACTGACTAATTCTGGTTGGTGGTTTGGAACATGGCTTGTATTTTTCCATTTCACATATGGGATAATCCTTCCCATTGACTTTCATATTTTTCAAGATGGTTAAAACAATGTACACCTGGTTGGTGGTTTGGAACATTTGATTTTTTTCCCCAAGAGTTGGGATGATGATCCAATCTGGCTTGCATATTTTTCAGAGGGGTTGAAACCACCAACCAGACAATGTTTAATGTACAAAATCGAGAGTTGACCAGCAATTTTTGCATGCGACACGAGGATTGCAAGCCAAAATGGGATTGAACCCTGCACCTCCGGCGACAGCAGCAAGCCAAGCAGTTTCAGGGTCAGCTGTCGACAAAAATGAAGTGGCCAAAGCTGAGGCAGCTGTTGAGGGATGTCATGATGTCAGTGCGCCATCATCGCGAGCTGTAGAGGTATGCAGGCCTTGAAGAGTCTCTGCTTGCGGCAATGGAAATTTTCACCAGTCAAACCTCTAGTGGCGAAGAATATTATCAATGAAAAGACGACCGTGTGCACAAGAAAGCCACATTTATCAATGCGAGTATGAGCTGCAGCCCGAAGCATGGACCTTCTTTGGTCTTCCAATGGTCCATGGTTTGCTGAAGGGGTTTTCATGTGTTCACACCGGTAAATCTACGAATTTAGGCCAATCTATTGAGAGTTGTTGTGTTGTGCCGGGGTTCCCAAAATTTATCAAAATTTATATCATTGTTTGGCATTGCAATTTCGGCAGACTGAATTTCGCACCATTTCCCCAAGGAGTCCATTTTTTGGGGGGGGCCATTCACAGCACAACAGCCATGCTCTGATTTGAGGTGGCCATTTTGACGTGGTACAACGCACAGGCTGCGGGATGGGACCATGGAATGCTGGGTATTTCCTAAGTAGGGCTACCCCAAATCATGGTTTAGATATAGGGAAATCATCCCCTTTTATGGCCCAATTCAGGTGAGTGAAATATGCTCATTTACCCAGATTCATGTGATTTTCGGATTTTCCATGAAACCATCCAGCAAGCTTGGGGTACCGCCAGCCATTCGGAAACCCTGGATACCTTGGTGATGGAAGATTGATCCATAGTAACCTCGAAAAGTGTTTCCAAGAGGTTATAGATGATATTTTTTGATACATATTACCAGGCCTCCCACTTTTCGATCTTTTTGGGGTCTACTATACCCAGTCCAAATGTATTTATAACTTTGACCCATCACCATACGTTAGCTTGGGACACGTATTTGTGGCCCACCTTGCTGTTCGAAATTCAAACCCCTGGAAATCTGATTGCCATGAGGTAAACGAATCATAACCCATTCCCAATATATACTTACATAACATACATACATACATACATACATACATATATATATATATATATGTATATGGGTAAATTATAACGACCTCACTGTTTTCCCGAACCCTGGAATCATGGTTTATTTAGGGGAATCATCCCCAAATGGCCCAACAATTCAGGTGAGTGAAATACTATAATTTGCCCATTCCCAATATATACATATATACATATATATATATATATAATACATTTATATATATTACATATATATAATACATATATATATATATATATTTATAATACATATATATTTATAGTACATATATATATATTATACATATATATATATATATATACACTCAAAGGTTTATGAAATTGGGTATACCTCCTATGACAAGGATAATTTAAACTGTAAATGGTTGGCCCATCCGAGCTGTTTTGGGAGAAACTCCGAAGGTTCAACAGTTGAACGAGACCTTGGAAGGAACTGGTGTGTCCTGGCGATGTTGCCGGATGGATTGAACAAAAAATGGTTGGGAAATAGATGTTTACCCTCTGGTAATTTAACATAGAGACCTGGAAAAACACCATTTTTAATAGGTGAATCAACGAAAAAAACACTATTTTTAATGGGTAAATCCACTATTTCTATGGTGTTCCATAGCTATGTAACAAATTACCAGAGGGTAACCATCAAGAAATCGGGATTTCATGGGATTTCATGGAGTCATTAGGGACGAAGAACAGAGGGTGTGGTTTCAAACAGAAACCAACCATAGAATACACAGTATAAACAATATATAAATATTCTATTGTATCAATATATATATATGTATGTATATGTATATATGTATATAAACAGTATAAGATCTTGGATGTTTGATCATCCGAAAGGGAGATTCAACCAAAAGGCGATCTCACAGCATGCAGTACCCAGTAGCAACAACTATGGGAGACAATGGGAATCATTAGAAAACACCGTCTTAATGTGTCTCAAAGCAAAAAGCAGCGATGGGCAAAAGCCTGGAGCAAATCTTTGATGAAATCCACATCCATCGGAACCACCAGGTGTATGTTGGCGGCGTCGTCAGCTCCCAGGGTAATGATCCTTGGTAGCACGAGTGCTGGGGCAATCTGTGTTTGGAACACCCCATGGTTTTTGTTGGGCTCAACGGAGAATCATGTTCGGCATTCTCCCCAAAAAGGCAGCAAATGGTTAGGAAGTGAGGGATAAAAATTTGCTTACTGATTACTGATTCTGGTTGGTTGGTGGTTTTAAACATTGGTCTATTTTCAAATAGATTTTGGGATGATGATCCCCGCTGACATGTTTTTCAAAGGGGTTTCTCAGCCACAAGCTAGGTTTAAAGTGTTTTTGGTGCTGTTCATATATGTCTGGAACAATCAGACCATAAATTTTGCACTGTTTCGATTGCGATCCTCCAAGAGGAAGAGTCACCCCAGAGCAAGCGTGGGTTATGTGGGTTATGGTGAGTTGTGGGTCACGGGATAAAGAAAAGCAACTTAAGGTGGTATCCCCCCAGTCATGTTTGTTGGTTTATAAGCCCCATGAAAACCATAGATACATCATTTGTCACCCCAACTTATGATCATAGTTTTTCTTTCCATTATGATCCCATACTATATCATGTACATATATATATATATATCCAAGATAGTGAATGGCCATTAAGCAATGATATTCCCATTGTAAATCCCCAATGTTTAACCAACAAAATCACCGTTTTGCTTTCCTTTTCCCAGAATTGTTGGTGGTTAATTCATTTTTTTTGTAGCTTAAATTCACATTAAGTGTCCCATTTATACATAGCCCATATGTATAATCCCTGTGAAAAACAATAATATTCACATCATATCCCCAATTTCAAACCATCAAAATCACCATGCGTCTTTCCCCATCAATAACAATCCAGATCGACCCACTCTAAAATCCCAAAAATCGAAAATCTGAAAAAAAAAACAAGAAAGAAACTTGAGATTTCTCCAGAAAAACACCATCTGGCTTTCCATATGGTTTCCATCAAAACCGATGAGTTTTTCCCTGGTAAATCCCCTTTGGTTTTGTGGGTTGTTATCCTGTTTTTCCCGAGTAGCTTGACGGCCTAGAAACTGCAACATTTTGTGAATCAGGCTGCAAAGAACTGTCAATCCATCCCAGTTTTTCCATAAAATCATGAGATATACATATATATATATATACATATGTATAGATATACATATATATATATATTCATATGACATATAAACCATGAAAACACCATGGCTTTCTAATCTGGTTTCCATTAGACCATGGCTAAATTTTCCCCTGGAAAAATCGCCTATTTTTTCCAACGGCAAGGAATGGGACTATGTGATCCTCAGCACGGTTCGCAGCAGCCCGGGCGGTCTGGGGGCTCTGGAGGATGAGCATCTGCTGGACGTGGCGCTGACGCGCGCCAAGTACGGTGACGTGGTCGAAGAGAAGGGAAAAAGTTGGGAAAAATCATGGGGAGATAGTGCGAATATAATGGTTTTATGTGGTTTTCATGGGGGTTTGAAGTGCTGAAGTGGAAAAGCCTGGAGTATCTCAAGATTGTTTGTTGTGTATTTATCTGGTTGGTGGTTTGGAACATGTGAATTATGACTTTCCATATATTGGGAATAAGGTGAACAACTGACTAATATTTTTCAGAGGGGTAGGTATACCACCCACCAGTAGTGGTTCTCATAGGGATAATAGGACAATCATAGGATAATGGGGTAAAACAATGTCATGTTTACCGCCCATGACTGGAAATGGTAACCATACCACCTATTGAAATGGTGATGACTGGGGATGGTTTATGACATTGTTTTGCCCACATTAGTGGTTTTCATAGCGATTTGAAGGGTTGAATGGTGATTTGAGTGGTCTAATAGTGGTTAAGGAGGTATGTTTTTTTAACATGGGGATATAGCGGGAGATAATATAAAATAGAAAGCCGACCGTATCATTTTGAGAGTGTTTGAAGCTTGGAGATTAGCCCCAAAGCCTCAAATTATGTCATGGGTGCCAGATTGGATTTCGTGACGGTTCTTGACGAAGTTGATGATTTTTGCAGGGGGTAGATGGCTTTCAGCTGGGACCCTGTGAAACCAAGATCATTTGCGGGACCCGCTGGTAAACATGCAAAAAACTGTGGGAAAATCACCATTGTTGATAAGTAAATCAATCCTAAATGGTCATCTGGTTGGTGGTTTCAAACATTTTTTCCATAATATATGGGATAATCCTTCCCGTTGACTAATATTTTTCAAGATCGTTAAAACCACCAACCAGTCATGTTCAATAGCAAACTGTTGGTTTTCCAGAGGGTACCCCGCTCCTGCCAGTCCAAAGCATAGGCAGGTGTACGTGGCCAATCTTCTGAGATACTGATGCCACGTCGACTGAACACTGTTCGCCATTGGTCCGGTTACAAAGTCAGGGTCACCATGACTCCAGGTATGGGGAAATGGGCCCATGGGCAGTTCGTCGATTTATCTTTTCAAATCACGTCAGGATATGGTTTGCCAGAGGATATGGGACCCATTCTGCCATAATTCTATGAAATCCCAATGCTCATGGACAAAATCATCCCAATATTCATGGATTACCCACTAAGTCCCTATGAAAATCCCATTCAAATCTCATGAATCACTATTTTCCCAGTGTCGACCAACCTCCGCAATGTGCCCATGGCATCGAGGTATGTGTGTCTTGGGCACACCCGAGACATTACGTCGGATCAATGCCTGGGCCTGCCACGTGGCTGGAAGCTGGCATAGCAACCTCCAAAAAAAAAAGATGCAGGACAAATAAAGGTTTAATGGGATTACAGGGTGTTTTAATGGGATTCAATGGTGTTTTTAATAGCAACTAATGATCTCAATCCATAGCATACAACCCATTAATGGTCAAAGAAAATGATGTTCGTGGTTTTCATATCCCTTATGGGTCGTAAAAACCATGGTTCCCCTGGGATTTTACCAAGAAATCTACGTCAATCTTAGATGGTTAGTTTAATCCTTTTGTCTTGGTATCTGGATTATCTACGTTCGCCAGCTAAGAATTCGTCATTTTTTACAGGGTATCTAAGATTGGCCATGAAAGGTGCAGAAAAATGATGGGTTTAATGGTATTTAACGGTGTTTTAATGGGATTTAACGGTATTTTAATGGTGATTCGCCCTCTGGTAATTTGTTACCCCAAAAAAAGGTGCGGAAAAGGGAGAATTTTTGACTACAGTGGATGGTTGCGAAATACTGCACCAGTGGGCAACTATTGGTAACTATGACACTGTAAATAATGGGATTATAGCGGAACAAAAAATCTACCAAGTGGGGCAGGATTTCGCAACCATCCACAGTATATTAAGGGTGGGTGGCCTACGAACTTCCATCTTTTTTGGGGAAGTACTATAGTTAAATCTCCAAATGTCTAGGTTGATAGTTGATATTCATCACTTTGTTGATGAAATTCCGACTAGCAGTAGCATAATTAGCCATATTGTAGCCTGACAAAGGACGAGATTTATCTACATTAAATCCCATGAAATCACCATTTTCAACGAACTATGATGATATTCAAGATCTTCCGGTAAGCACTGTCTTTTGATATGTTCCACCTCCAAATTCCCACAGATTCGTCCAGAGATATGCCATTCCCAAATCCCTTTGATGTTTGAAAGCCAGTCCCAAAAACATCAAACCTCGAATTTTGAGGATGGCTTATATCACATTATACCAGGTACGGTGTATGGCTTTGGGTTTACCTATGTTTACCTCTGAAAACAAATTTCTGCATTGTAATGTTTGATCCCTCAAAATGGAAAGATGAACGGAGTTGAGTTCAAAAACCAACTATTTGTATAGCACATATAGGAGCTTACCACTTCTGTCTATTTAACCAAATAAGTACACCAACATGTGTATTCATGTTCTACAAATTAAGTGATTAGTGGAGTTCTCATTTAAAGTATCATGCTGACAATAATGTTTATATATATATACATCATTATATATCCCAAAAATGAACCATTAAGTGATATTTAAGTGATTTTTCCCTCAGTTTCCACTACAAATTCGTTGGCAGCTCATCCGTGGCGCACTGGCCGCATCGTCACGAGGTTTTTTGGACCACTGTGAAGCCAAGAACCTGGTCGCGCGCCAGTGGCATGGGATAATTCCATGGATCATCTGGTTATATCACTTATATCATCAATAAATGAGGGATATAACTAACTGGTTGGTGGTTTCAAACATTTTTCCATTCAGTTGGGAATGGAATAACATCCCAACTGACTTTCACTCCATGATTTTTCAGAGGGGTAGGCCAACCACCAGCCAGGGTTGATCATCAAAATGTGGGCTAAAAAACATTCAAACATCTGGGAAATGATGGTTGATTGGTTGTGAAATGGACGTAGAATCCACCGGATCTATTTGGTTGATTGTGGATCATTACGATCCACAATAGAATTGTCGGGTAAATTACAACGACCTCACTGCGACCTCACTGGAAATCATGGTTTATTTTAGGGGAATCATCCCCAAATGGCCTTCACTCAGGTTAGTGAATTATTATAATTTACCCAGAATTGTGTTTAGGAACTAACTCTATCTCTAAGCAGTATGATTGAACCATCAGAATCATAACCAGCCAAATTGCTGGGGGCTCATTCAGAATATCCCAGCAATTTATGGTCGGGCCATCATTCAGAATGGGTCGGTCCATGTCTGTCGGTGGGAGGTACGTTGGGGTTCACTTCTTGTTTCAAATAGCACTTACAGCCATGTAATAATATTAGTACTATATTGTAATATGAGTACTATATTAGCTATGTAATATTGTACCTAATATAGTACTATTGTAATACTAAGATTAGGTAATATTATAGTAGCTAATGTAGTACTAATATTCTAATATTCTAATATAGTAGCTAATGTAGTACCTTTGGATCTTTGAAAGATACCCTTTCAGCCCTGAAACTCTGGGTGATGTTTCCGTCGCAGCCTCGAAGATCCTGAACTGCGCAGAGTCGATCCCAAAGATATCCCAGAAAAAATTGGAAAAAGCACCAGAAATGCGCCGAGATTCATACTGAAACCATTTTTTCTTTAAGAAAACAACATGAGGAGCTGTTAAGAGTCAAAACTGGAGCTTAAACCACCCTGCTAAACCTCGGTGAAGGGTAGATCGGTACTCCAAGGTTGGCCATGTCTGGTATCTTGATCAACACTTACCCTCTGGTAAACTAACGTAACTATGGAAAATCACAATTTTTAATGGGTAAATCCACTATAAATGGCCATTTTCAATAGCTTTTTGTATGTTTACCAGAGGGTACCCCAAAAATCAGCCATTTTTTGCAGGTGAATCTTTTCGCAGCACTACAGAATCATCGGATCATCGGCATCCCATCCACATAAAATCGGCTTCGATTCACGACCCATGGTGAGATGCCCAGCATCTGAGGTGATTCATTCCCAACCCTTAGTTCTCTAGCCCGCTTCGCTTCGCTCTTCGCTGCCATGCTGCGCCTTGGCATCGAACATCTCGTCCTGGCTTCGGCATGGAAGGCTGAACTTTGAGAAGGAAATAGTGGGGCCTGGTATTTCGGATGGTCCACTCCATCCAACAGTGGGGGACATGGTCGTAAAGCTTTGTAGAGGGCCCATCAGGATACTTTTGAAGCAGATCTCATCCCATGGTATATTACCCCTCATTTGACGCCGATGCTAAGGGGTTCTGAGACAGCACTGCCTGCGCGGTGATGCGCGGTGACGCGAAACATGCTGGATAATGCACGGCACGTGGCAAGAAGTGGGAATTCCACAGAGAGACGCTGATGATATGATTGATTGTTTACCAATCACCGGGGAGTGTCCGCTTCTTGGATCAACCATCATATGGGATTATATTTAATGATCTTAATGATGGGGGATAACACGGTTACGATAACACTATTATTGACCAATCGGCAGGAATTCGTTTCCATTCGGGTCCCTCGCAACACGATTGTCATGTGGTATGATGGATATGTTCCCGAACGCAGATTTTTGCAATGATCACAAGAACGAATCAGCTGTCACAACAAGACTTGTTTTCCGACCTCAACTGCCATCTCTGTGTGCCATGCTTGGATCATTCCCAGGAATCATACCCGGCACCATGTTTCCCGATTATAGATGTGATAATTCAGGAGTTGGGGATGTGTCAGTCAGGATTGCTGTGCTTTTCTGAATCCTTTTTGTTGGCGAAGCTGTGAAAACTGTGTGAGACATGATCATTCCCAGATGCTCCATGTAGTGTGATTATACATCTGCAGAAATTGACTGGTAAACGACAGTGATTGGTTCATTTTATCATACACCTTCAGCACATGAGTAGCAGTTTTCTCCCCCTTACGTTGCTGGTTACTTGGTGGCTCATCCCAGTAAGCAACCCTAGGGATATAGCCTACTTATCCGAAATCACCCGGGTGAACCATTCTCCTTAGAATTCGTGGCACGTTCACCACCTGCCAAGTATCCTACCCTGATAAACCATAGTGAAATTGCAGTTATAAATTATGAAATTCCGTTCAATCCCATTATTCTCCATTATTCCCCATTAACTTTCTAAATGAAGTTTGCAAAGCAGAGGGCGTTTCGCTTGGCAGGGACCCCCTACCGTTTAGTGCGCTTTGTTTTTTCGCAGCATTGCAGCCCTTTACCAAGTGGCTCAGGCTGCAGAGTTGATGGCTGGCTTGCATCACATCCACGCGCCCTGAACTCAATGTCCAAACCATGCCAAGCAACGATGTTCGTGTGGCCTTGCCTGAGCACACCTCGTCGTCATCGTCATGATCATCATCATCATCATCATCATCATCATCACCGCCATCGTCGCCACCATCCTCGCCCCGTCCTCGTCCTCATCGCCATGACCATTTTCAGAACCATCTTCATCATGATCCTCCCCATCATCACCACCATGATAATCATCATCCTCATCACCAACCCCATCGTCATCGTCATTGCCATTCTCACTGTCATCATCGTAATCATCATCACCACCACCATCATCACCATCATCACCATCATCGTCATCATCGTCATCGTCATCATCATCACCATCATTATCATCACCACCACCGCCACCGCCAGCAGCACGACCACGACCATCATCACCATCATCATCATCATCATCGTCGTTATCATCCTCATTGCCATGGTCATTATACTCATCGTCATCGTCATCGTCACCGTCTTATTCCTCCTCACCGCCATCGTCGTCGTCATCATCACCGCCATCACCATCATCATCGTCACCATTATCACCATCATTATCAGCATCATCATCATGCATGCCCCTTCGACAGGGTATCAATGGGCTACCTGGTCGGTTGCCGTTTTTCGCCAAAACAGACGTTCACAGGTAGCGTTGGGACGTGCAGGTGCACTGGACTCAAGTTGGATTGCGCCGAGGCTTGACATCATCCACGTGGACATCAAGCCTGCCAATCTCTTCCTCACAGAGACTGGCAGGTTCAAGCCTGCAGGCATGGCTACATCATGTGCAGCCCGTCGGTGATGCGCAAGGCAGCGCATCCCGTTACAGAGGCCGTGGGAACTGCCGCTACGTTGGCGAAGCAGCTAGACGCGCTTGCGACGCAGATTGCTTGATTAAAGGGTTTGCGCCGCTTCAGGACGTTGTGTTTGAAACAACAGGCCCTCCCCCAATCCACTCCGCGCAGCCCTGCCACGTTCAAGCAGTGGCGGACCGCGGACCGCGGACCTACGGCCATTCTTGTATGCACCTGACAGCGCTAGGCTTGACATCCCGGTGGAGCCGATTCTCCGGCACAAGTTCTATGTCGAGGTTTGGTCCCTGATGAGGTGCAATCTTTGTATGTGTACATCCTTCTGGGGTCCATAGCGGGTTAGAAAAGCAACTAGGGTCATAGTAGTTCTTACACCCGCCAAAGAACCCAGAAAGTACCATATTCACTTCACTGGCCAACGTTTAGCATCAACCCCCTTGTTGGCAGGTCGGTGTCCCAGATCAGGGATGGAGCCAAGTTTTCGGGGAGGTGGTGGAGCCACACTCGTTTTTGCCGTGGGCCCCTTCAAGATGGCTGCGAGGCGATCTAGAGGCTGGTACTGTTGTTCAGCCTCCCATATCATGTAGTCATATCCATTGTCAAGCAATAGGTAGAGATGCAGCCCTTCATCATGGCAAAGTAATCACATTGAAAGTATCAAGATTTAAGAGAACCAAGCTTCAGCCGCTCCCCGTCGCGTGCCAGGCGTGACTCCAGCCGGCCGTGCTGACCTTTCGCTGCTGCTGAGCCCAGCCAGAAGTTTCAAAAGTGGATGCTCAAAATCCGGGCAGCATGACAATGCCCCAAAACAGCCACAGGGAAGGTAATCTTTCTCGATGTCGATGGGTATTCGACAAGTTTATACATGAGGTTTATTTGCAACTGCGGCAAATTCAAGAATTGATACTTGGCAGGCGCACTGACAATTGTGGTGGATTTGGGGCAGAATCAAACACGACAAGACGACGGCTATGGTTAGGTCAAGGTATGAGTTGGTTTTCTGAAAGGATGGTTATTTCGCATTCTCTCAAGTCTCAAGCCTAATCATCTTTGCTTTACATCATCTTTGATATCTTTGCAAAAGGTAAAAACTAGGGTTGAAGAAGCTTCGGCTACAATTTCAGCTGTACGCGTGCTTTTCGTTTGCTGGACCATCTTTTGATCAGCGTAGTCGATCTGAATCCAAACCTTGCTGTGGATGTTGCATGACTTCGTTTGACAGCTTTACAAATTGAGCCAGGGCAGGCACAGATATTGATAGAAACATGTGCGCTTGCGGCGTATGTAGATGGATGAGCCAGTAATAGCAAAATGGTTTACCCAAGTTATTGCAATCGGGCTTACAGTAGTTTGCACATCGCGTCAGCCATGTGCATGGAACGGTTGAAAGTTTCGACGATCAAGCCTGAATTCTTGGCGGATGTGCTGGGTGAGGCCAAGCAATGCGCACTACCGAGGGATGGTAGCCCTCGAGGCCAGTGGAACCCGAAAAATATGGGCAACCGGGCAGCTCGCAGTGGTGAAGTGGTTGAGCAACAATGCCTTGGCAACGCCGCTGGCTGTCTCCCAGCTCGTCGCTCACATTGTCTCCTGCCTTTTCGCCTTTTGTCTCCAACATTGCTTGTCTCCACTTTGTACTCCGCCTTGTCTTCCAAAACCCCCCCACTATGTCACTCACTTTGTTTCGGCTTTGTCTCCCGGCCTGTGTCCCACTGCCCCCCACTATGCCACTCACTTTGTTTCGGCTTTGTCTCCCGGCCTGTCTCCCGCTTTGTCTCCCACCTTGTCTCCTACTTTGTCGTCAACATGTCTTTGCTGGAAATTTCAGAGAAGAGGCTTTGACGAAGGAGTTCCACTCCTTCCTTGCCGGCAGACACTCCAAGAACAAGGAGCTTAGCGAGAAGAAGCACATGAAGACAGAATATCAACGGTTTGGACGGTTTCTGCGGTTTCTGCGTTTCTTGTCATCATTGGTACTCGTACGACCAATTATACCTGTCATAGTGTAAACAACAAGTTCTGAAAACTAGTTTGATGTTCTGAGTGAGCCTGGCCGACATCTGTATTGACACAGTATGTTAATACATGTACGGGATTCTATGCATGCAACATGTTAATATATCAGCAAATGGGACATGTGCAACAAATCGCATAATAAATTTGGCGGCCTCTGGTTTACCCCTCCCACTGAAGCATCAAGATTTTATCAAGCATACGCTCCGCGGTCTATTGCCCATTGGCCCATTGTAATAAACAAAGGGATGCTCAGAATGAGAACGCGGACACGTCAATATCCTCAATATTTCTTCAGCATCCACCATTGACGGACGCTCCTTCTTTGTGTGGGAGATCAAGGATGTGTACGACCATGGCAGACAGGCTGACTTGTTATTCGGAAGCACGTAGATGCACCAAGCTTGATTCCAATGGCATGATACACCCTTCAATCAGTGCAGGAGGACAAGAAAACGACAAAAGCAGGAAAAGAATTGCACAAAGCCGCGGCAGACCCTACACAAAGAGACGCAGGACTCCACAAACGCCCACTCCATGAAGGCTTACGAGGCGGGCGGCCAGAGGAAGTTTTGTTCGAAAAATTCGAATTTACAAACGACCCCATTCTCCTTTGGCATCTCCCCATCTTTCGTGCGATTCCTGGGCGGATCCAAGTACCAAACCTCCGCGGCCAAGACGACCGCGGCGGACCCGAAAATTTTCAGCGCGAAGGGCCGTCCATTTCGCCACAACGCTGCCCAGAAAATGGATCCGGGGATGAGAACGGCAAGGTTGCAGTGGTGACGAGTGATGAGGAAAAGCCAGTAACTCTCATTAATATGATAATATGGTTGTTTTGTTATGTTTATTACTGGGTTGTATGGCTGCATATCCAATGAAGTAAACCTAATCACAAACCATATATACCAAATTGGAATTGTTTTTAGGACTTATTTCCAAAATGACCGGTTGGGTTTGTTCTTGGTGAAGGGTGATGAGGTAAACCCGGCATTGGATCTACCTCTGCTTGAGATGATTTGAAAAATGGCCCCCAATTTAATGTTGCTTACTGGCATTGTTTACTATTGGGCTTACCACATTCCTCTTGTATCTGGGGATACAAGATGAGGTCTAGTGAAGTTTAACCAACCAGAAAGTGGTTTTTGACCGAAGCTGGTGGGATTTATCCGGACATGAATCTCACTACAAAGGCAGAGGCCCATTGCCACGTCAGATTGCCTATGCTCCTGTACAGTGACTTCCATTTCGATACGAATCAAAATTAGGCCCCACCAGAAAAAAGGTTCGGTTGGCACTAACGAGTTTCTCGGCCGGCCATGTCAAATTGCCATTCCCCTTCTACCACCTTTGGGACATGGTTGACGGTGGTTCTCGCTCCCAGTTTGAGACCGAAAAAGGTCATGGGTCAAAATTACCACCAAGCATGAATTGAGATCCTTGCTCCCAGATATGTTTCCTGATTTAGTTTCACCCCATAAAAACATATAAAAACTCGTACGATGAATATCTACCATAAACCCAGCAAAGACGAGGGTGAGTTATAAACCACCCCTAGCAAAAGTAAATCACGACCATACATCCCCCCCATGTTTGCTGATGAACATCCCCATGTTGATGAGTTAAGTCCCTATCTTTGGTGGGTTAACACCAATTTATCAACTATAGACCCGATGAATTTTATATTTACCATGAACCAGAGTTAATTATATCTACCATGAACCATTGTTTATATGTTAATGGGGTTTATAGTTTATAATTGACAAATTTGGGGTTGATACTTGATAAATTGAACTCACCTTCGCTACCCCGTTAGTTATGCCCTACTCGGAGGTGCGGGCCCATTTGGTAAATGGATCCAAATTATATATATATGTGTGTGTATATCTGAAATAATATGAAGGTTTCTATAAATGGAGGTGCCCTTAAATCATCCATTTTAGATTGGGTTTTTTCATTATAAACCATCCAGCTATGGTGGTAGCACCATTTATGGAAACCCCCATATGGGATGAAATTTGCATGGATTATATCACATATATAATGGAATCTATAAGGCTTATGCATATATATATATCATATATACATATATATATATATGGTTTATAATCCACATGATCTCACAAATCCTTTAAGTGGGAGGTTGCACGTTGCACCTCTAAGCAGTGAAACTTAGCTGCGTCGCCAGGTTGCTGGTGAAAGCGAGGACCTGAAATGCGAGATCTCGCCCTTGGTCTCCTATGACGGCGAGGTTCCGTTGGAAGGGCGATGCGATGGCATGGCTGTGGAGGAAGAATTCGGAAGAATGGAATGGCATGTTTTCGTTTTTTCGGGATGCATTTTTTGCGTACAAGACCAACCAGAATGCGGATCAAATGAAAAAGATATAGTGGAACGTATGGCAGACAACATGATTTGGATTTGCCTGGAAATATGCAAATAGGGTGCCCCCACACGCTTTAGAAAGAGATTGTCCGGTCCCTTAAAACATAAAAGTTGAGTACATCCAATTGTTGGACAAGGCCATGTTTGTGGCGCTGCAACAGAAGCAGCTGGTCCATTCAGCGAACTGCACAATGTTATAACAATTTGGGTTTACCCTCTGGTAATCAAACATGCCAATGGAAAATCTCGCATTTATTGATGATGTTCCCAGAAAAACACACATTTAGTAGGGAATGTTCCAGCTAGCCATGCTTGAGTACCGGGTAATGTTCAATGAATAGGTCAAAAACCTTGGTTGTGGATGCTTATGCCCGCAGCTTAAAAAAATGTGTCTCCATGCTTGGTGGTTCATTCTACTAGTAAGTAGGTTATAACCCTGGTTTTGTTAATGGGCTAAGTAGGCTAAATCCAATCAAAAAACTAGGGTTAACCAACCCACTTACGATTTGTGGGTAGTTCACCACTAAGTGGCATCGAATTTCCCGAAAATTCAGATGTATCATGAACCAAGACCCGATTTTTACTCATACTTACAGGATTCATCCCACGGATCGTTAGTGGTTAATAACCTTGGTCAGGTTTATCATCGATTTTCCTGGGCCATTTCCATGGCTATGTTAAATAAGCTAACCGGGTACCCCCTTTGGTAAGCAGTTGCAGCAATCCAAGTGGGATACAATACACCAACTCTTAGGACAGGCGCCGCCTGCTCGGTCGCGAGTGACGACAAAACAAGCAGACACAGGCGGGCTGCTTTAACCTTAGTGAAAGGTGGAAAAAATCATTCAGGTTATCGTATGATTTGGTACTTAGGGAATATAGGGAATATTGAAAAATATTGATTTTCCCCTTGGAAGTCCCCAATCTATGGGACTCTATGGGAAACATGTTTTTTGGGGAAAGTCCTTAAGCAAATTTAAGTTTACTAATCGGGTCAATTCCCTTAATCTACCACTAGTTTGAGCTAATCATTACGCAACCCCTGAAAAACATTGGTTTAGTAGGGGAACTTACATATCTTTTGGACTTCCCTATCTTGGTGAAGTCATGGGAATTTATGTGGGGATCAACTCGGATAAAGCCCATATCACAATCACCATATAAAAATCAATATCAACCCCATGAAAAATGTGGTGATTTATATGGTTATATATATATAGCTGATAATGGTATATTAGATGGAGATTAAAGTAGATGTATGGTGAATTGTGGGATAAGTATAAGTCTAGAAAACGGCACTCCTTGTTGCTTTGGAGTGGGGTGCATCCCAATCAACTTGGCATAGCTGCGAGGGTGGGATCATCCCTGGTCATTGCTTAGTGGCTATCCGATGACACATGGCCAAAACAAAGATATGGGTGATGGAAAACCAAGGAAAATGAGATTATAAACCAACTATGACGTTTTTGTGAGCGAGAGAATCCATAGTGGATATGGAGGGGGTCAATATTTTCTTGTAATCCCTAATGATGATAGGATCACCATACCCAACATACCATGTTTTGACCACGGCACTCTGGCACACAAATCATGACGAATTTCGGACCCGTTGCTAGCCACTTACCAAACTACTGCGGTCATAAAGCAGCTTTGAAGCATTTGGGACCCATTGATGAATCATCCCTGCCCTAGTAGGAGTATACCCGGATTTGTCCCCAAAAAATTACCTGTAAGTTGGAGAACCATGATGATTTGGGGTTCAATCATGGTGTAATGCCAACCCTGGATTAATAAACCCCTAGGCTGTTTGATTGGGAGGGTACCATTTAAGTATTAGATTATGACTATTGGAGGGGTACCCCCTTAATTAATAAACCATGGTTTATTAATCTGGGGTTGACATTAGATCACCAAGATGACAAAGACAGAGCATGTAAAACGCGGTGAGGTCACAGCGACCTGGGGTGAGCGCTTTTTAACAGGTGAAACCGCGCTGACATTCACTGAATTCGTACACTCAGTAAGTTCAACGGGGTCCTCAAAAAAGTTGAGAGGCTACAGCTGGCAATCGCACACTTTGCAAAAAGTCTCTCAATTTATGTTTACATTATTTGTTCTCTATTTTTCTCCATTTGTTCTCCATTTCTCTTAAAATCTCGGGGGTCACTTTTCTCCACTGGGTCCCCAGATTCTCGCCGTAGGGGCACCGACAAAACGACCATGGCAGAGAAACGAAAGCCTGGCGGCTCAGGAAGTGGAGGAACATAGAGGGGAAACCTTGGTTGAGATTGTTTCTGTTTTTGAGTAATGGGTATATGATGATTTTCATGGATATATAGATATATTGTACAAATAAAATGCAACAAACATGGTTGAGGTTATTCTTGTGTTTACCCCTTTCATGGGTATGTATTATGTACATACATGTATACTGTACCATAAAAATTAGAAACATATATATATATATACACATATTATATATATATATATATATACATATTAACGCTATATATGTATGTATATGTTTTCATAGATAGATTGTACAACAAAATGCAGCAAACATATATGTGTAATTGTTTATGTACATGTGATTGGATGTATATATATATATACTATACATTCACCAGCTACGATAATCAGGTGTTCCCTAAATGAGTTCTAGTGCCCCAAAAGCATTGGTCGTTTTTCTCATTGAAAGATGACCAACTTGGAGGATTTTGGGCGGCTTCAACGATGGTTGGTGCCGTTTTTTATGGGATGATCCATTTCTCAGCGGCCAACTTTGCCCACCCGCTTTGTGGAAATCGAAAAGAGGCCACACCATAGTAGAACCCAAATTTACAGGATGGTGTAGATGAATGTTGATGCGATTTTTTTTTTATTTATTTACCCCATACTTCCCAGGTGTGCAGTTTTTTTGTCTATTCTTGGGGCTCTAAGTTAACTATTGGCTTCATCATCAACCTTCGCCAAGCAAATCTATGGTTGTCTCACAAGTTAACACCTAAAAACATATAAAAACCGTTGCCCTCTGGTAATTTAACATAGCTATTTAAAATGGCACCTTTATAGTTGATTTACCTATTAAAGATGATGATGTTCCATAGCAATCTTAATTTACCAGAGGGTAGAGGATGGACACCGCCCCCATTTTGAGGCAAACATCCACTCCACTTGAGAGACATCTCTAGCTGTTTCTTGGAATTGGCGACCCCGAAAGCAGTGCTTCTCCTATGAATAATGAGAACTGGTTGGTGGTTTCAAACATGTTTTATTTTTCCATAATAAAATGGGCTAGCGCCCAGGTGCCGCCGACCCCCCGAATTGGAGGGGGGGTACTGGCAATCAACCTGGGGAGTATGATGTAGCACATGATCCCACATATATATATATATACCTTCACCTACCATACACGCAAAAAAGGCAGGTGTGACTTGAAACACAGGGTTTGCACAACAAAACGAGGGGTGTAAAAACCACCATGTATCCCGTCCTAGCCGACTCGCGCCTCAAGTCATTTTGGTCCCCAAGAATGCAGCGAACTTTGTCTGAAGTGGCTTGGCGCTAAGCGGACTGAAGCTTGGACGCCCAGAAAAAGCCATGGATGTGGGCGCTGGAAGCCTATAAGAAGCCATTGAAGTGGCCTTTTAGGGGTTTTAGGGGTTTGGAGGGTTTGGAGCGTTTGAGGCCTGGCA
>Ga0126342_10004200_pt1 | contig 24407 bp, 26 predicted proteins | sample Cyp1metagenome_FD_92528 | JGI IMG/M metagenome (GOLD analysis project Ga0126342, IMG submission 92528) | Coral microbial communities from Lord Howe Island, Old Settlement Bay, Australia - Cyphastrea 1 metagenome | ecosystem: Host-associated > Invertebrates > Cnidaria > Coral ...
AAGTTGGGCAACGTGTCTTCGGTAGCGTCATCTTACAGTCGGCAAGAGCGTTAAACACGTATACTGCCAAAGAGCACAAACGTGGAAAAAACCACGCCCGCCTCGGGGCGTTGACCCCATAAACAACAAGATATGTACATGTGTATTTATAAAATAGTGAAAATAAATGTATATGTATGCACATTTTTATATACACATTTATATATATATATATATGTATCTAAATGTGATTTTCAGTGTGTAATATTGTATATATAGATAACCCAGGAATCCTCGAAGTTCACGAAGCATACACGACGTGAGCAAGTTCACAGGGACGTTAACATCCCCCCCCACCCCACCCAAACCCCGAAGTTCAAGAAGCATACATGACGTGAGCAAGTTCACAGGGACGTTGACATCCCCCCCCTACCCCACAAGCCCTTAAAAAAAACAAAAAAATAGGGGTGTCGTTACCAGTTGCCTGGGGGCGGCGTTGGGAACTAACATAGCTATTGAAAATCGCCATTTATAGGCGATTAAATTTGCCCACTATAAATTGTGATTTTCCATAGTTACGTTAGTTTGCCAGAGGGTATCCTCCCCACCCACTGGTTTCCCCTTACTTCAAAGTCTCACTGCTTGATGGACCAGCGGTCCCACGAGGCCTTTGGCACATGTACTGCTGGCGCCATTGTAGACGATTGTGTCGAGCTCCACGCTCCTGTCGTACGAAAAACAAAGGTCTTCCTTGATGAATTGAGATATTGGGTCATTGTACGACCATGGCGCCCCTATCTTCTAAAATAGACCCGTTGACAGGTTCATCCTGCAGGTCTCAAGATTCTGCCCAATTTAAATGGAATGCATCGCAACTCGCTGAGATCGTCTTATCCAATGCCAAGGTCCACAAGGAACAGTTCCAAATCTGTGCCCAATCCATTGCTCCTGAGCTGAAGCAGCTCCAATACTCCCAAGGCTGGTTTCCAAAGAGATTTGCCCTCATAGGCGCTGATCACCGCACTGTAGCCTTTTCCAGCATGCGGAAGTTGCCCACGTGCCATTGTTGGTTTTTTTGTATCAAGCAATTCCCTTGATAAAACAGAAGTTCCAGTGTTCTGTTGCTCAAGATTTTGCTACGTCCACCGAAATGGTTTCCATTTAAAAAAAAATAATCCATCGATCATACCATCAAATCTACATAGTGAACAACCCCACTGAACTCACCAACTCATTTGAGTTTCTTCAAGAATGGCGGATACACGATTTAAATATAAACACATGCTTAAATGGCCATTTCACCAGGAAAATGATGATCAACCGCTGGTTTTTTGGGCTGTCCCATCATTTTCGTTTACCATCCCAACTAACGTAGAATCTGAAAACAACTAATCTTTTAGAAGAAACACTCTTTTTAAGCCTAACTTGTGGCAGGGCCTATGTTAGTTGGATGGAAAGACTTCAGCAACCGCCACCACCAGCTGCCCGACCTGCCAAATCCTCCGCGCAAAAATCCATCAACGCCAGCGACGTCCTCCACGCCACCCGGGCGGCGCTGGAGGCCGCGTTGTATGTCCGCTGGTCCCGCGCAAGCCTTGACCTCTGCACCCGCAGCCACATCTCTCACGTGAAAAAAAAAAATGCGGAAATTGGAGAACAAACTGCAACTAGCCAGTGTTTCTTGGAGCTTTGATGGGAAATATAAGGGGATACAGAACCCACCATTTTGTGTTCTGGATGTGTGTGTGTGTGACAAGCGTAAATTTCCCCTAAAAATATTGCCATTTCAATGGGAAAGTGATGGTTAGCCGCTGAATTTTGGGATGCCCCTCCATTCAATCAAACCGAAATTGTCAAAAATGTTGGGCAATGTTGTTTTTGGATGTTTTTGGCACGCGCCTGCTTCTTCAGCTGCCAAGTAAAGGCCTCTAGGTTTTATGTATATAGTTTGTCCTGCTCCTCCTCCTTCTTCTCCTCCTCTCCTTTCCTCCTCACCAACCCGCCAAGCTCCTGGCCAACCCCCTCCGGACTTCCCGACCACGCCTCAGAATTCCAGTTGTTCCATCCATCATCCGAATCCTAGCGCCACAGCAACTGTTGTGCTGCTGCAGCACGGTCACGGCACATGTGCACACTGCATGCTTGACCTGCGGTTTTGCGAACTTTTGCGGCCTGCATCACTGGGGGCAGCTCCGATTCCTGACGCCCGCAAAGGAACAAAGGGACTACGTTTGGGAACAAAGTGACCCCACCTGACTTCCGGTGGGGGGCGCAGGGGGAACAAAAACACATCAGCAACGGATGCTGCAGACTGACCATCTTTGGAGATATTTCGTTGCCCCATCCATGCCGAGCGATGATGGGCTTAGCTGGTGCGCGTTGACTAGCCGTGTGCAAGTGACTGACATGGGCACATACTATCACAAGACATGGCGCAGAGACTTCGAGCAGTAAAGGACAAGTCTGTAGAATTGGCAGCCATGCGTTCAGATCCTGCATCCTCTTCAACTGTCTGAATTCATCAAGAAATCGTTCAAGAGCGTCAGACTTCCTGAGGAAATTCCACGCGTTGCCATTATAGGCAATGGAACAAGAACTTTTTTCGGTTCCTTGTCTTTCTCGCAGACTTTGGCCCAAACTCATGGAAGAACCACCTGAGAGCAAACATGATTTCGCGCCGCAATCCTGAAAGTGGTCGCTAGTTTGGATTAAGCCAGTTTCCCGCAAGGACGTTTCAGCGTTAGACGACCATGTGTTCCAGAGGTCCTCAACAGCTCCAACCACTGTCCGGGCAGGCCAGCCTGTTCCATAAAACGAAACTGTGAGGTTCACTGAACTGGGTATGCTCCTCAGGAACACCTGGGGAACCTGCGCTACCCTGAGCCTCGCCAGCATGTCATCCCCAACTTCCTTGCCAGCTGTGTCTACACCGTCACTCTATTGCAAGCTCGCCAGCTCTCTGGGCCTCGCCGGACCCGAACAGAATGGCAAGCTCGCAGGCTCTCTGGCCCCCAACCCGAACACTGTGCCAGCCAAAATGTCTTGTCAGAATTTCAAATAAATGGCAAGATAAAATGTCAGGTAGAATGTTAGTATATTTGTCAGATAGAATGTCAGTTTTTTTGGGGCATCACCCGAAGAAAGTGGTTGTTAGAATAGACCATGCAGTGGGGCGTGTTTGGGCCATGGTTGGACACATCCATATCAAAACAATCAACTCGGGGCCTTTTGGTGATTTCAATAACATTCCAACCCAAATCATTTGGATCTTTTGAGATTTCCGAACACTCAAAATCCATAACAGTTTCACAGAAGGTCAGATTTAAAAGGCGGCATCTCCCAAGTGTAAAAATCACAATGGGAAAAAAGAAACTGTCCAGAAATTGGAGTCAAAAGGAACAGAATGGCTTAAAAAACCTTGTCCTATTCATTCCACATATCCCAATTACATCCCGTTAAAGCATCAGAATTGCCATTGATAAACAATTCAAAAAACAATTCAAAAAAAAAACGCTCCAAAAAACAAACGTGTCAAAAGAATTCAGAAGAAAATTGCCGATTTATAGATGATGTTCCCATCCAGACCTCCACGTATAGGGGATGTCCCATTGCTACCTTTGATTACCGGAGGATAAACACCATCAAAAAAACATTAAGAATCATTAATCACTAAATCAGCATGCAAAAACATTAATCTTCATGGTTGTTGGGTTCAAATCGCCATTCAATTCATTCAATCACCATTCTTTCGGACAAAAACCATAGAAATCCCATAGAGACCCAATGAAAATCTATAGAAAACCCAATGAAAATCCATACGGATCCCATGAAATTTTCTTGTTTCTTGGTGAACATCACCATGAATCCATACGAAAAAGCCGAGCCAATGCCGAGCCACTGCGGCATGGCCTGGAGCGACGCTAAGGCCGCCCGCCACTGGCCGGGACCATCACACGCACTGATGGCCTTGGTGGCATATCATGGGGATCTGACTGGAGTAGGGGTATGAAAACCTGTTAAATCAAAGGGATGGGGCCCCAGTTCGTTAGCTAAGCTGGTCCACATAACTATGTTGTAACAATAGCGTATGTGACTTATTTCTGGACAATTTACAATAATTCGCACCTCGTCACCTCGTCGTTAATTCGCGCTTGTGACGCTTCACCGCCCCTCGTTAAATCTACTTTGGGGAATTACCCCCTTTGGCACCATTCCGGATGAGTATGCTTTGCAGGATGGATGGCACCCTTCCTGCTACAGGGAACATCCCCAACGTTCCACAGGGAACATACCCAAAGGGGGCATCAGGGGACTTAAAGCACTCCCAAGGCCATCCTAAGTGTGACTGCACCAGCACTCGCAAAGCCATGGCACGCTAGTGCAATGCTCCCTAGCCCTCAGGCAAATGCTGTGGGGCCGAAGAAATATGCGAGAAAAAAGAACTTGTCACAGGCTGAAAAGTTTTTTCCCCTCGGGACCTGATAGAAGCATTGCAACTGCGGCCAACCAACCAGGAAAAAAAAACTGTTCAGCCTCTGAAAAGTTTTTTTGGTCCATCGTCCACTCCAAAAGCAAGCCAAGGCATCACCTCGTGGGAAGTGAATTAGTTAATTCACCTCGTGAATTTGCTAAGTCTACCTCGCACCTCGGCTGACCTCGCTCTAAATTCTGCAGACTTATAGCTGGTTGGTGGTTGACCTACCCCTCTGAAAAATATGAGTCAATGGGAAGGACTATCCCATATACTATGGAAAATAAAAAATGTTCCAAATCACCAATCAGTATAGTTATATTTAGATGGGGGTATAAACCAACTTATAGCTGGAGGGCACCATCCTGTGGGGATATATGGGGATATAACTGATCTTGGGATGTGAACTACTTACTACTGTTACTAACCACTTAGCTAAAAAACCACTCAGCTAGTCCTCTATCCCACTTAGTCAACTGGTGAATGATATTGGATATGACTAGTGTCATGGATGAATATGGGTGGATTTAGCATCACAAAAGTGAGTTTTCACTTTGATTTCGCTCGGCAAAATGCGGATTTAACCACAGTTTAACTTGATTAAGCGCTCCAAGTGACCTGTCTGTCTGATAACGAGCCACTGATCTTGTGATGATCTTGTGCCCACAATGGTTGATTCATGTATCATCACTGAACGGTTGAGACGTATCTTGATGTCACACTGTCCATTCCTGAAATGTCACCTTTTTTCGTCGAAACTCGTGATAGGTGAATGTGATTTGAAGCCTCTGGCGGAGGCGAGGAATGGAAAAGAAACACTCGTTTTGCCTTGAAACAACATGAAGCAACCCTGTTCCGAACACTTTTCTACGGAAATTCTAGAACACTGACATGGATTTGCTTAAGGGGTTCCCAAAAAATAAAACATATTAACTATAGATTCCCCAAATGGTGGATTTTCCATTGGGAAAATAAAAAATCACCTTAAACAAACCCATGCTGATCATGTGGTTTCTGATCCAAATATTCTGTGCCCCGCATCGAGGGGCTGCATCTTTGCTGTGACTTGCTGCCTGGAACTCTTTGACCCATCTCCATTTCAAAGAACTTTACCTTTGTCGCAGCCTCCAGTAAACTAACATAACTATGGGAAAGTCCCCATCTTTAATATGTGAATCAACTATAAATCACCCATTCTCCATAATTGTTTGATGCTTTTTGATGCTTTTTGTATGTTTACCAGAGGGAACACCAACTGGTAGGCCACGCTACTGCATTGTAGCTGGCAGTGGCCACTGCAGCCCCTTTCAACTGCATGGCCATTTGCCATTGGTCAGCCTGGGACATGGCACCGCGGCACCGCAAGGGAATCAAGGCGATCATAGATATACAATGAACTACGATATACATCGATATACTACGATACAAAAAATCAATGATAGGCTTCAAATAAATAAAGGACAAAAAAAATCATCCAGAAAGGCCCCCTGTTTCGCTGTTTTTTTTATGGATGTCAACAAAAATCCATCGAATCCAGCTGCCTCCCGCGAAGCGGCCCGCCTCTCCACAGGATGACGTGCAGCTGTTGAAGCAAACTTGATCTGCTGCCAGGTGAACCATCCGGAGTTCCTGGCGATAGAAATGGGGAAAAATCATCTGACCAAAAATGTGACCCGGCCTGGTCAACGGCTATACATAGCTATTGAAAATCACCATTTTAATGGGAAAACTCACTATGAAGAATTAATAATGGCCATGTTCCAAAACGCGAACTGTTAGTATCTGTTAGTTTACCAGAGGGTAACACCACTCATGTCAGGGTTCAAAAGTCAAGAATGAAACAAGGGCTATAGGTTTTTCCATGTGAATGAGCAAACAATTGAGGTTGTCTTGTTGTGCCATTTGTTTCAATGGAGATATCACCAAAACATCATAAAACATCCATGGCCGTATCGCCTCACGGATCCAAGGTCCTATGACCTTCAAACTTGGCACCTTCGCCTCCCAAGAAGGCCCAAGCCTCCATCAGTTGCAGCGCTGAGAGCCACAAGCTCTGCATCTGGCAGGCATTGAGGGCAACGCCAAAGCTGATAAGATCGCGCTTCAACTGTCGCCTCGGACGCTGGGTCAAACGTGGGGTGGTTGTCTGATGCCACTGGTGACTGGGTCAGACCAGCTACAAAGCCGAAGATGTTGGTGCAGTGTGCGTTCGTAGACTTTCATGATTTTTGAGAGCCAACCAGAGCTATCCTACCACTTCAATTTTGCGTTCAATCTGGGAAAATCCTATCTATCCAGATCCAATCAATCACTGTCAAGATCAAAACTCATCTCTCAGCCATCCCAACCTCCACCACATTTCCTAACTCATAGGGGGGTACCCATACAAATCTAAGCTATTCATCCATGACTTAGGATTGCAACCCATGGTGACGACTGGGGATCCCCCGGACCTTGCCATCTCCAGCAAGGCCAGGAAGGCTCCCTGCCACCTGTAGCCCGCCACGTGGACGCTGGCCGCACTCGGCTCAAGGCCCAGGACCGACAGCTGGGCGAAGATCCGCAGGGCTACGGGCCAGGCACCTCCGCAGGACCCCGGGACTCCGGGATGCTGGCATTGATCACTTGGGGCTTTAGGAGCTATGGGTGAAATATGGCTATGGATCAATACCTATACATACCATTTTTAGGGGGATGAACATCCATTTACCAGCTATTTTGATGTTCACCAGGGGGATAGGGTTTTGACCCATCCCCATATGGAGTCCTAAGTCATAGGGGGAACCCAAATCATCCAAGTCAGGAAAAAAACCAGGACTTAGGATTGTGTTTCAACCATGGTGACGACTGGGGATCCCCATTTTGACAAACCCCCAACTGTTGGTATGTTGGGTGGTTGAGCCAGCCTGATGGAGATTTAGTTTGGGCAGATCCAAGCTCCTGCCACCCTGGTGTCCACCTCCCAAGCCTTGACAACCATCCATGGCAGCGTTGCATCCAATGAGGCTAGGTTTCGTAGCAGCCAGAGCCAGCCCTTGCCGCCATGCTAGACCTCAGGTTGTAGCAGAACCTGGGAGAAAATGATGGCGAAGTTCCGTCGAAATGGAAGGTACCGGACCTATGTAAGGTCGATACAAAGACCTTTGACAAATGAATATACATCAAGATATTGCTATACATGGCACAGTTCAAAGTTATTTGTGGCGCATGAATTGCCACTGGAAGGGATACTATAGGACCCCAGTTACCATTTGGAAAACGTCCTCCACTTGGCCCTTTCAAGACACCGGAGGAACAGGTGGAAATGGATGCCCCGAAGAGGATGCGATCGGCTTCAAGTCGGCCCTCCTGCGTGAAAGTTAGGATCATCATCCCATTTCCAAGGCTGACAATGTCTGACCATGAAATCTTTGAAAACCACCAACCAGTTATAACCAGAGAACGGAACTGCCCACACTGGGGATTGTCCGAAGCTGGAGGCATCCACGGTTCATTCACAGGCCTGCGGTTTTCGGATCCCAGTCCTGACAGCCCTTCAGCAGGTACAATGCACCGGGCCATGTCACTGCTCCCACTGTAGCAGACAGGCTGACCAGGTTGGGCTGCACCAAATCCTGCTGCGGCGAGTTTTTCCAGGCGACTCCCATTATTATCCCACCAATTATCACGTTGATTTTCCCATTCATACCGTATGATTCATTCTCTCAATATCTCATGAATCCCTTTCATGTTCCCAGTGATTGATGTTACCCTCTGGTAATTTAACATAGCTATTGAAAATGGCCATTTATAGTGGATTTTCCCATTAAAAATGGTGATTCTCCATAGCTATGTTAAATTACCAGAGGGCAATTCATCTCTCAGATAGTTGTCCCCATGGCTTTCGTGGGAATATGGATACCCCAACCGCGAAAAAAACCGCCCGCTCCCTCCGCTCGCGACTGAATAGCCATTCACCACAGCCCCCAACCCAAACATGACCTCCATAAGTTTCTAAAAAACCTAGAGTTGTAATATCTTATAATCATTTATCCATTTATAGATGGCACAAACCACCGTTTTTTTGGGGGGACTTACTCACCACCTAACCAGGCGAAGCAAGAGCCACGGGATGATCCTCGAACGTCCTGCGTCATCCATCGCAACAGCTGTGGTGCCAAGATCCAGGGCTTCGCAACTCTGGCAGCGAGACAGGCACTGAAGCCCAGGATGTCGCGGTCTAGGTGCTCCTCTGATTTTTAAAGAATGTGATTGAAATTTAATATTGATTGGGATGTTATGGGATTGGATTTGAAGGGATTTCATGGTGGTTTAATGGTGATTGAAGGCGGTGGTGCCGTTGAGATTTTATCACTCCAGCTATATGTGATATATGCCCGGTTGTATATGGAGTATAGACACTTATAGACTGCTTGCCAACTGGGATATCTTGGAGAACAATGGGGACCTGAAAATTTAGGGCAAAACCTTTGAACAAAAAACAATTGGTAATTCCATAAGATTCCCTATGCAATATATACATATACATATTTCATTTATATTATATATATACACACATATGCATTTATGTATATAATATATATATATATGCAAATTATGTAAATGACCATAACATAACTGCCATAACTAGATCAGTTCTTGGTCAAAGCTAAGTCCTAAATAGGTGCCATTATGCAACTGTGGTTCCAATCTAAATTTCAGAGAAAATTGTGTGTATACTTTCATTGACATAGTTGAGGTCAGAAGATGTCAGAAGCTACCTTTTTCCAAAAATGCCCGAAAGAAAAGAGAACATGAAAGCCCCTAATATATAAACCCCTTGACATAATCAGCTCCCTAGGCCCCCCTTGCCCCCCCCGAAAACTCCTCGTCGAAGAGGTTCAACAGCTGTAAAGCGCTAGGCCACTTGGAAGACTCCTCTGGCTTTGCAAAAGATGATGACATGGACAGACTTCAAAAGACGGGGAAACATCTGGAGAAAAAGTGGACACAGCATGACACTTTGTGCAGAAACGCAATCCAGGGTTCTGCATGGCACCGCCCCCAATCCAGATATTCCGGACTCACAGATGATCAATCCACTTCGAAACTGATCAGTCTCCGGGGAAATTGAGATGGAAGCGGTTCACATCCCCAATGTTGTTGTTCAACATGTTTTCCCTTAGCATCCCCCGTGTTTTCTTACTAAAACCAGCAGCTCGTGACCCCCAATCTTGGTGTTTTACCAGCAGTTTCCAGCAAAAAAACCTGGGAGCATTTTTGCGTGTCTGTCTGAAAATGGTGTTTTTGGTGGTGTATTCCATCGTATACCCCCAAGTTCGTCCATATTTTAGTAGGGAAAATGATGATAAACCAGCAATCACTGGATTGGTTTAAGGGAAAATCTACAGGAAACCATGGTTTTACCATCAAATATAGGGCTTTCCTGTAAATTTTCCCATCATCCAATTTTATGAAAAAAATAAGTGGTATCCCCCAGCCAACACTTGCCCTCCTCACAGGCTGAAATGGCGGAGTTGCAGGTGATCGCATCCACCAATTGCGGCACGAAGAGGCCCAGGGCTCTCCGCCACGGACCTCTCAGTCCGAAAAATTGGGAGCCGACCACACAGAGATGAAGAAGAAATCCGGCTCAGCACATTGAGCATCATTGAGCCACTGGAAACTGAAATGGGATCAGAAGATGATTCAGCCAAACGGATCTGAAACCCAACAAAAATGATTCTAGATGTTCAGCTGATCAACTAACCATCATCTCTGGATGAATCCGGATGGTTTGCCATGGCTTGTCCGTTCCTCAGGCCGGTAGTTCCCCTTGGGACATCTCTGGAGGGCCCCTCCAGAATTGGCAGTTTCCCATGGGGAAACTCGAGTTTTCTCAACCATCACATAAATGTGGATGTGTGGTCTTACGATTTTCCCAGCTTTTCCTCCATCAAATTTGAATTTCTAATGGATTTAACGATATTTAACTGGGTTTTCCATGGGTTTTTCCTCGTAAAATTCTCCCATAAGGTCCCATAACAAACACAGAAAGCCACGGCTACGGGACTGATTAGGAAGCCACCTCTCCGTTGCAAGGAGTTGAGAGCTGTGTTCATGGTGATCCCATTGGCTCTGACTCCCTCCAGCATCATCCCATGCAACCTGGAACAGTTTGAACGGTAGAACTCAGGGTGAAGGGGGAATATATCTTGGGTGTCAGTTGAAGACATTGAGTTTTGAAAATTTTGAAAGACATCTATAAGTTATTCTAAGACATATTCTAGTTAGTTGTTTTAAGGCAGTGTTTTTGTTGTACTGCTGGTTTGTTTCTACCCAACAGGATCATAGGCTTGAATCATGGCAAAGTTCACAAAAATCAGTTTGGATGAATCCTTCTAAAGTGTCTGTAAAGTTGGGCGCGATTCTTCGTTTTACCACGGTACTGCACTGTCGTGTGTAGCTCTGATGAATCAGCCCGACCGGAGATACTTGTTGAGAGCTCTAAAAGAGCCACTACACTTGCAGAGTTATTGTTTTCCTACTTCTACAATTATGGCTGGCTATTACACCATCATGAATGGGATGGCCATTATAACTCCCTATTATTGGCGGTATGACCATCCCCCAATTGTGGAGCATGTTGCTGATATATGGCCACGAGCACCTCGCAGCGCGCCAAGGGACCAATGTAGGGACTGAACCCAACGTCGACGTAAGGCTCTCAGTACCGAGGTATAGCTGATTACCTTTGCTTCAGAGGATTGGTTTAAAGGAAGATCTGAACCAGAAACCATGGTTGTTTACCATGTTTAGGTGTTTCCTGAAACTGTTTCCTGTATATTTTTCAATCGTGAAATTCTGGGAGAAAACAGGGATGATTTGCGCGTCTCTGTTGCTTCAAAACCCGCCCATGGTCTCCATGGTCTGACCCGGGCCCCCCGGCATTCGGCTGTAGCCTACGGTGGTTGCTCCACAGCACCAGGGCTTGGAGCCACTGGGAGACCAGGGCGGAATTGAAGCAGATGAGTTCTTCCTTGGAAATCGCTGCCACGTCCTGGTGGCCCGAACCCCGAAAAATTGGAGAATCCGTATATCCACACCTGGGTGATTTTCATGGATTCTACAATGTGGGGCCCCCCAGTTATAAGATGGTTTATAAACCCCATGAATACTATAGTTATAAGTTATAGGTACCATAGACCATAGTTATTGGAGTTATAAACCAACTTAGCTATCTAGGGGGCCCCACTTTGTAGACGATCTTTCACTTCAAACAATGCTTTTCCAGTGTTGAATCCTGCCTGGACTGTGCAAACATGGTGGTCCCAACCGGCACGCAAGATTTACTATTCTAATGTGGTTCCAAATATCCAATGTTTGAGAAACTTGAACAATACATCTCACTCGTTCCAGTGACGCGTTCCTTATTTCGTCCTATTTTTGCTGCTCAAAATTGTCTGTTTTCAGTGAGTTCATCGGCAAGACACTCGCTCTGTGTTGCAGGTCGATGAAGTGGGTGCCAACGGTGCCTCCGTTGACACTTGCCACCGCGCCCGTGGTGGGCCTCAATTTTTCCATAGCTGATGATGCCAAACACAAAAAACAGGAAGCGTATGGTAGTGCAATCCCTTTCCATGAAAATTGACCACTCAACCTGCCACACCAAAAGCTTAAGCCACTTGAGCAGTGTTCAAAACCCCTGTTGGTTGATGATTATAGGGGATTATACTACGAGTGTCCACCCTTTCGTACCCCACAACACCATAGGTCGCCCCACCGCATGGCACACCGCCACCAAAAAGTCACCCCACAAAATCCAAAAGTCACCCCACAGGATGCAAATCCTACTGGCACACCGTGTTCCAACAAAAATTGGCTCAGGTAGTTTATCATGTTTGAATCATCGTGTGCCCTTGGTATCTCTATGTGACATGCATTGTAAGAAATCAAACTCCTGCATGGCACACTAGCGATTCCATACCAGTACCCAATATATTGGGGATTATAATGGATTATAGTAATTCAATAGGGGAATCCCGTTCTTAACCAACCAGTATCGAATAACAGAGGGGTTTTGAACACTGCTCCCATCAGTGCCAAGGAACCGAGTCCTCCATCCATGACCTGCCACCATTGTGACGTCCCATCGTTGCGTCAGCCATGGCACCGCGTGCAGATGTTGTGCCCGCTCGAGGCCATGGTCACCCGAAAAGTTGGACAAGTTGGAAGTGCAAATTTGACTCAAATTTTCTGCTATCAATGGTTATAGATCATTATAAATCTACATAAACATCATAAATCCCGTGAAGTTGGTCTGCGAACGGGACTGCGGTCACACAACTTCATGGCCAACAACCGACAGTTAGTAACTTGGGATGGACAGGCCAAGTTAGCGCAGCTACACTCAATGGGGAACCACAGCAAGTAGGAATGGGCTGGGAAAGTGTGATCAACCTGTTTCTACATTATCTGGTTGGTGGTACCCTCTGAAAAATATGACTTCGTCAGTTGGGATGATGACATTCCGAATATATGGAAAAAGTTGGAAAAATAAAAAATGTGCCAAACCACCAACCAGTGATGATGACTTGTCAACTTGGAGTCCCAAGTGAAACAGGTGGTCCATCGCTACTATGCTACAAGAACCCGTGTGTTTTGTTCAAGATTGACGTCCTCAGCTTGGGGATCCCCGGTTGAAGCTGATGAACCTCCCAAGAAAATGAAGAAACGATCGATGATATCACACCTCCCTAGTGGTCCCAACATGTCCCAACCTAAGTCATGGGGGGTTTCCCATCATTTGCAATGGAAAATCCCATGACTTGATTGGATGTAAAAAACGGGTTTCCCCCATGACTTGATGGAAACCTCAAAATCGATACTCCAGGGATGCGGAAAAAAACCCATTATACTGTTTGGTAATTTAACATAGCTATATCACCATGACTAATGGGAAAATCCACTATAAATGGTCATTTTCAATAGCTATGTTAGTCATTACCAGAGAGTATACTGTTTGGTATTGAATGCTTTTCACCTACAGCACCAATCCAACCCTCAAGGCCACCGAAACAGACTTTGGACCTCTGACGTTGGCGGCACGTTTCGGCGGTTTTGCGCTTTAACCGGATGGCAGCGACTGAAGCTGAAAAATCCTGAAAAACCGAGCTCTGAACCAATAAAACTTGGGAAAGTATGGATTTCACCAGAAAGGATATGTATATGGTTGTATACCCCTGCAGTTTAGGGTGTGGTCCGTAAAAACACTCTCACTGTATGTAATTATATATATACGCACATGGGTATTGTAGCCAAGCATGTTCTGGTTGCTGGTTGAGCCATCCTAAGAATTGTCCGTCAATGTTGATGATTTTTGATCCTTCTAGGTAGAGATGAGCTCATGTTCTCGAGATACGAAGAGCAGCAACAGTGCGCAGCAGCCATCTCGCGACTCGCCTCCCCTTTCCTATCTACGCATTGGTGATAGCCAGATGTGACCTGTGTCAGATCTGCTTATGGTACGTGGATTTCTCCGACATCTTCAACAAAAAATGTCCACCACATGGTCTGAAACCTCATTTCCGACTGAACCTAGTCCATAGGACAAACCCACATGACTTGAATTTCATCCCAACTCTGCGTCTGTGGACACAGGACGAGACTGCTTGACTCTGCGGCCCCAAAGTATTCACACCACAAAACGCCAAGGCCCATAGCTGCCATAGCTTTGACTGTCCCCTGTTATTCTAAGATTCAGTTATTTTTCATGGGGTTGATAAAAATTCCCTTAAACAAATATGAAAAGTTCTGATTTTGTGAAGTTTTTTGGTCCTCAATGGAGTCCTCTTTTTTGTAAGCCATGAATCCTTTCCTGACAGGTTATGACCGCTTCACATCAGCCGCTGGTTATGACCTGGCCAGGATGGCACCATATGGCACCCATGGCATTGGTTAAAATATCTCAATGTAGTGGTTGAAGAGAAAGTCACCGGAAACCATGAGTTTCACCAACTTTTAAGGCTTTTCGGAGTAGATTGTCCCAATTACAGTAACTATAGGAGCATTTTATGAGGCATCATTTCTGACGGTGTGCTTTTAAGGGGTTTGTTTTTTGTGCTTGGGTAATTGAAAGCTGCCACATAAGTTCTCTCGAACATACTGTTCCTGCCACCTGCTACCTACCACATGTTTTTTTTTCCAAACGTAGCATCTAAGATGCTGTATCTTCCACTACATCCCATTCTTAGGGGGTTCTCTTCAAAGTCTGCGAAGGGAGGCAAGTGTCTAACAGAAAGGTCAGAAAGGTCTCGTTGTGACATCTTGCCAAGCAGCTCCTCCCCAAAAAGATCTTGGGTGGCCACTGTTCTATGTTCTTGAAGTTTTGACGTAAACAGCAAAACGTTTATCACTTGAATTCGCGTCTGGGTTCTCTCTGTTTCCCTCCTACATTAAGGTTCACTGCTTCCATTTTATATGAATGTGATGAACAATACATATTAACCAAAAATCTTGCCATTTCGTCGCAGTTCCCAGTGCAACCTACCATCCTGAACGGCGCCAATGCCATTTTTACCCATCCCCAAGTCATCAATAAATCAATGGGTGGTATATAAACATTTGAAGATATTCAAACATATTTAAACAATGCCAAATCGCCAAATGGTAGCTTTATGGACGGAAGGTCCGGTTCAGGTCCTGTTCCGTCCATGTGACCTGAAGATTTCTGAAGTCACGGCCACCCTGGTCAGACCAACCTGGATGATTTTTGATCACAAAAAACACCTCGGAAGCTGCGATGAAACCACGATGAAACTTGGCCAATCTTAGTTAAGCTGTAAAAACAAAGTAGCTGGTTTCTATGTATCCTTATCTAGAGGAAAAACTTCAAGTACCAAACTACACATCCAAGGTTTCCCAACAGAGGAATCAAGATAGATCAACTTATCCAACACCAAGGCAATCTGATCCCAAAACTCTTGCGGCAGCCAACTTTTCACACGTTGATTTGTCCGAGCGGATTTACAGTCTTTCAAAAATCCAACGCCTTTTCAATTTCAGCATCGGATGGAGTGAAACTCAACAAAAAAACACCAATTCATAATTCATCTCACTTCTGTCACTTCTTGCTCTGGTCTTCAACAGATTGTGCACGATCTCCGGCAATCTGTCCTGAATTGCTTGAAGTCATCAGCTCGGTGATGTCGCAAGTCACATAGGGTTAATGACTTGAGTCAGAGGGTTAATGAGAGACTTGGACTACCCAAAGGGAAACCCTGACTGCCTGATTTGTTGTATAATATCATGATTATTGTAATCATTATGATAGTCTATTATTATATATTATCACTATATAGATCTAGGTAGTGGTGATTATTGCTATTGTGATCATTAATATTGTTCTTATTCCGGAAATCACAAAAAAAAAAAACTTTTAAAAAATATATAATAAAATAAATAAATTAAAAAAAAAAAAAACGGTCCTTCATCGTCATCTTCATAGGGAAAGAAGACATCCATCACATCTTTGGGCGCAATGGCAATCTCCGAGTCAGGCCTCAACCCGAGACTCGACACCGTCCGGTCACCGGCCAGGTAGCCATTGATGGGCTCCCCGGTGGGCCTCTGACCAGTCCTGCCGAAGAAATTGAACTCTTCACCGTCCTGCCGAAGGAAGTGGCGGTTGTTGTTTGGGGAGAATGGTTTAGATAGTGAAATCATGTGAAATATATAGATACCATCCGGGAATCAAAGGTGGCAAGTGAAAAAGCTCGTTTTCATATGTTTTCATGGGGATGAAAAAAATGTTTGTAAATGATTATAATATGGGTGGTTTTCCATTGTCACGTTTGATTCCCGGAGGGTTATGGATGTATAATCAACAATCCGAAATTTGGGGTTGTCTGCAAATGGGTGAGATATCATCTTGGATTTGCTTTTTGGAGGACGATAAAGAAGTATAAACATATTCCTGGTGCCCCCCCCAGTTATAAGTTGGGTTTTTGATCCCATTAACTATAGATATTTCTACCACAAGTCCTAGTTGTTAGAGCTATAAAGCAACTTGGCTATCTTGGAAGCATCACTTTGTCGATTCCCCAGTCGTGGTGGATTTCCCACTCAGCAAGTCCGAGCGTCTGGAAGAAGAGCGCGACCTCCAAAAATCAGCCAAGGCCCTTCACATTCTAAACCGATCCCAGGCTTATTACGCCAGGCATAGACACCTTCTGACTTCAAATAGCGTTCCAAAAAGGAAAACAACGTGGATGCCTTCATCTCCGGGTGATATGGAATCTTCCGATTGAATCTTTCATTGATCAGGAACCGCACTGACATCTCGGCACTTGTCTCCTCCACCTGGCCTCTGGATATTCTGCTCGCTTCTTTTTTGGTGTCTTTCCCGTGCTGTTCATCCTCCGGGCCGGTGTAGCCTTTCTCGGACTTCTTGGGAGCCATTGAAACTGCGTCAAGTCGTGGCATCGGACGGCATCGGCTGACAGAGGCTTGAACTGCTGCTTGAAGTCGTGTTGCAGAAATCCATCAGATCCAAGGGATGATGAAAATGCCGAAAACAAAATCAGCCGATTGTCAAGACCGACGGTGCGAAACAAACACGTCTCTGTGATTGGAAACAAAGCATGTGATGCGAATGGCAAACTCAATTCTTCCAGACTGAAGAGTCAATGCATCACTGGCTGGTGTGCATCTGAGCATCCCGACAAAAAAACTCGAAGATGTTGCATTCGGTGCAACTCTTGGAAAAGAATATGTTGGGCCCCAAATAGCACGATCAAATCATAGCTACAGCCCACAAAACTCGAAAACCAAAAACAGTATAGATATGTGTATATGATATAGATAGGAAGAGAAGCACGTGACGGCAAAGAGGATACTTAAGGATAGAGAAAAATATGGAAGGAACAATAAGACCTGAGAAGGGAGAGAAAAGAAACCATTTACCTCCAGGAACTAAAATGAACCAGGTAAGGACTCAACAAAACCATCCTCAAAACACACAACAAAAAACACATGTTTAACATTGTTTAACATCATCAACACCATGGAAACACAGTTTTCACATGTTTTTACACAAACAAACAAAAAACCAAGGAAAAGGAGGCAACCTACAACCACTCAGCATGAGGATCAGGGTTGTTTCGCATCCGTTTTTCAGAATGGTGACCTGGGTAGGGCTGGTGCCCAAAAGGGGCTCCAGGTGCTCCTTGCGAGCCATAAGGAGCGCCCTGCAGCGGGGACAAGCTGGAATAGTAATGGGACATAGAATGGGAATTAATGGTAACAATAAACAATAGTTAATTTGGGCTTGTAACGGGATCTATATTTTTTTATAGTGAATGAATGGGATAGAGACCATCATGAACTTCATAGGAATATAGCAGACTTTTTTGGATTGATGGTTGAAATCCCAACCATCATTTTTTGATGATAAAATGAGGGGATGGTTTGCTATTGCTTTACTAACATTTTGCTGGGGATGTAATAAGGGGATACAATAAGGGGATACAATAATATACAATACCAAAAATGTGACTCAAATATATAATTACTTTGGATATGTCGTTTATCATAAAGCCTCTTGGATGAAGTTTCCGGTTGTCAACAAGATAGGACTTATGGAGATATGCACATATAACCAACAATATTGGAAAAAACACCTACCATCCCCCGGGCACCAGTAGCTCGACCCTGAGAAATTTGGCAGGGTCCTGGTCCAGGGTTGGATGCTAGGCCCAAGAAAGTGCTTCCTGATAAAGCTTGAAGATAGCGAATCTTAGATACCCTGCAAAAGAAAGAACAAAGAACCAATTGTCAATGTTCTGTGTATATATGTATATACATACGTACATATGTATATATATATATACATATGTATATATATATATATATACATACATATGTCATATGTATATATATATATATATATACATATATATATACACATATGTATGTATATATATACACATATGTATGTATATATATATAGGCATTAGATCTGATCCCAGAAACGTCTGCCAAAAGGTTACCCTGTGAACCTACCTAACCCAGGTTTACCCTTTCCACCTGCAGATGTTCACCAGCTCAAAAAATGCGGAAAAAATGGGAGTATGACTGGAAAACATCAAAGTTGGACAAAATTGACCAGCCACGAAAGGAATTCTTGCATCTATATACAGTACAATATATATATGTATATATATATATAATATTATATATTACCAAGGAAGACTGGAACCCATACAGCGAAAATGGAGCTCTTGAACGCTTCAGATTCAGTCGCAGCGCACTACAACTCATTGATGGTCCCAATTCCCAGACGCTTTCAACGTCCCAGGCCTGGTTCAGTAAGGGCGGCGACTGCCAATTTGGAAACAAAACTGGAAACCGTGCAGGAGATGCCCCAGCTTTATGTTGTTCATCCATGGTGTCCATAGATTATCACTAGAAAAAGATTGCAAAAAAAAAAAAAAAACTGACCTTAGGAACAAACAATTCAGCATTTCCAAGAGAAACATATTCCAAACTTGATGTTTGGGATTCTACATGCTAGTTTTCAGGGGGTACCTACGCACACCAAACTTGCTAGTTCATGTTGGTAGTATGCCATTGTGCCCTCTGCATCCCCCAATGTTGGGGAGTCCACCAAACTTAAAACAATGATGCTCCATCCCATTCTGTTCACTAACATGATCTGCCCAAGTTCTGATTGGATATGATTGGACATAATTTCCACCAGAGGTTGGACATAATTTCCACCATCATTTATTCCACCAAAGGTTCCCCAAGTTTTCCATCACTCCCCAAGTTCTGGACATGATGGGCCTGAAAGTTCATGGTGGGCGCTTGACCGTGATAGCCAGGAGTATATCCCTGCCCAGGATAACCTCCTTGCTGCCTGGCCCGGTGGGAATGGGGGGCTGCCTGGGCCCCATGGTATCTCATAGTCGTGTTTGTTGCTTAGGATTTTATAAGCCCTGTTGATATCCATTACGATGATATCCCCAACCCAAACGTTAACCAAGTTATCGTAAACGGGGCCTATAGGGGGATGGGATTGAATCAACAGGCTTCAACCGGACGGCCTGGGTGGTGAGGGTGGCACACCAGGCCTACCAAATCGACAAATCAGGTGTCAACAAATCAGCGAAAAATTCAGCAAGAACTGGTGATGTCAAAGTTCTAAAGCACCTTTTGAGCCTTGTTCCTTTTTTCTTGGGAATCAGGGAACCTGCGCAGAATTCCGCGGTGATGTGCGCCCCAAAAATCACCCAAATCTGGGCACTCGCACGGAGAGTTTTGCTCATAGGGTGCCTTAAGGTCCGACACCAAAAAACATCCGAAATTCGTTCGACAAGTTCCTCTTTTTCGAGCCCCAAGTTGATGGTCAGTTCCGAATATAGAGCCCCTTCAGAATGGTTGAGTCAAGCTGCATGTTTGAGTTCATTCTAGCACAATTTCAGGTCTGGAGTCTTTCTGTCAAGATCTGTCAAGCACCATCCAGCAGTAATCATCCCAGAGCCACCACTGGAATTTGGTCGTGGATGCAATTGTTCATTTTGGGCCCCCCAAAAAAAAATGGGGCTGATCATTAAAGGGATGGGATGAACTGGGAGCGGAAGTGATGAAATGATTTCGCCTGAGTCTCCCACCATCTTCATACCACTCACATCTGAATCATCCTGAGATCTGGTCCAACTCCCCCCGCCAACATCCAACGAAGTCAACCGAAACGATGCGGGAAATTCTCGTTCGGAAGCACAGAATTTTGAAGGGATAGATATGAGGGCCTCAGTTCCTACAATTCGCCGATAGCATCCACAGCTATATGATCAGCACCAAAGACAGCACCAAAAATGGATTTTTTGTGTTTACCATCGTCAAAGATGGTAAAAAAAATCCATGTTTAAAATCTGCATGATTTCCGGTTTCGAAATGGCCACATGTTGGAAAGAAATTAGCCTCCAGTGAATGAAAATACGGAAAAAAAATGTGGAAATCCCACCATCTTTTCTCGCCTCATAGTCACTCAGGCCTCAGAGGCTGCCGTCGTTGCATGGGATTTTCATGGGGGTTATCCCACCATCCATGGGATTCCGGGCCCTCGTTGACTCCTATGATACTGTGGATGAAATCCTGCACCGATGGTTGAAACCCAAACAAAATAATGGGGTAAACCGCTTATCAACTGGTGCAGGATTTCTTCTCCACTGTATAATGGTCGTATGCCCGTCCTCATTTATGGGATTTTGCGGGTATACGGGGTATGTTCTCGAACTCTTAACCATGCTTTCACTGTTTTTTTTTTCTATTTGTCGGAATTGGTGATGGCACATTGACAGTTTCAAGCATTTGCCAAGTTCTCAGAACACGGAAACCAAAAAAAAGTGCAAAGGTGAAAACGACCAATCATCCATGTTAGCTGGGGCCCCCCTAGTGATGCTTCTTGCTCTATAGCCCCTATGAACTAGTTCGTTACATCCCCTATAAACCCCACAGTTCACCAAGGGTGTGCACCTTGGATCGCTTCATTTCCAAATGGCGAATCTGTCCAAAAGTAATCTCCGAGATGATGAAATCGATTCAGAAAAGCGCCATCACCAGGATTTTAGATGATTTTCGTAGGATTTTGCTCTTTGGCATCTTGTTGGGGTTGTTATCTCGAAATCAATGCCGAAACATCCCATGGATTTTCTGACCATCTTAAGGATGGTTCCCAAAAAAACGAACCATCCAAAAAGGCGATTCCATACGTGTGGACCATGTGGAGTAAAATATTAGAACTATAGATCTCCAAAATTATGACTTATTTGGCCATCAGTAAATCTTACACAAAAATGTACCAAAATGGGGCCGGCCCTGCTTCTTGGGTTTGTATAGGGGGGGTCCTAACTTGGTAGGTACCCCAAATATCCCCAAATCATCCAAGTCATTAGATTATGTTCGTAAAACCCGTGGTGTCGGGCATCCCCCATGACTTAAGAAACCCTAATATGGCTACCACATGAATAGATGATCCACACCTGCAGCCCCCGATTGTTCCTGGCTTTTTTCATTGCACCGTCGGATCGATCACCCCCTCTACAAGGGGGCGTCGGGTGGTGACGGAGCACCGGTCGCGCGAGTGGAGGTTGATGTCAAAACAACTGTCAAAAGAGTCAAAAAAAGTCAAAAGAGATGCTTGTTTCTAGCTGAAACATGCTGAAACAAGGAAAAAGAACTCAGGGATGACCGAAAGTCGTTTGAGAAAACCTTTCGGGTTGTTACCACAACCATTTCCAAGGTTGGGAATTCGTGCAACCAGGGGGAAACAGGCTCTAAGAGATTATCGAAGTGGGCTCACTTCACGTCATCGTGGATGAACAAACCTGTGGTGAAATCGAACCTCCATATTTAGGAATCTTGGATAGGAGTTAACTTTACCTTGCAACAACTCAACCATACTCAACCTCCAATTCTCTTCCCAGAGGCTCTCACATTAGTGCGATCCATCTGGATTTCTTCATTTTCAGCTCCTCTAAGATAGCTCGCTCTTGCCAGTTTTGCGGCTTTGTCGAAAACAAACTACGCTCGGGCGAACAGTGTGGCGTTGTCAAAATCGCTTTCCGGGTACATCAGGTACCTATATATGGCTACGCAGCCAATTATTTGGCTGTGCTGATCTTCCCATGAAAAACTGCAACAAAACCTTGGAAGATCACTGGCAACAGCACTCCGCCGGAGAACCGGCCTCTCTTCGGCCGGGAAATGGTGAGACGCGGCTTCTTTTTGTTGCACCCTTTGAATCTCAGGGACCGGCCCAATAGATAGGTTTCCAACTTTGTCGATCTGGGTTTGTCTGAAAATGTTGGGGGAAAACATGGGAAAACGTCTCAATTATATAATTCTAACGGATTATAATTATAATATATTATAATAATATATTATAATATATTACCATAATACATTATAATATATTATCATAATACATTATAATATATTATCATAATATATTATTTTATACTATAATATATTATCATAATATATTATAATGTATTATCATATATTATCATAATATATTATTGTTATATATTATTACTATATATTATCATAATATATTATAAGCATTGTCCCCATTCAAATCGACATTTGAGGGTGAAATCCTTGTCGGACACAGCCATTTATTTGGGGCTCAGACACCTTGGCTCGACCCCAATCTCCCTGAGGATCCATAGGCGCATAAATTTGTTTCGTCGGGTATTTTCCAAGCGCTGGGGCCCTCTGAAAATCGGCTACGAGTCCATCTGGTTGGTGGTTGACCTACTGTACCCCTCTGAAAAATATGACTTCGTCAGTTGGGATGATGACATTCCCAATATATGGAAAGTCATAAAATTCATGTTCCAAACCACCAACCAGCCATCTCATGGTTGATCATCGTATGGTTTCCACGAAGTTGTCGATGACTCGTAGGTTTTTTCAAAGCTACTGCCATGATCCTTTTTCCCCGTACAACTGCCATCAGATCACAGAAATCCTACTATTTTCAGAGACCTTGTATGATCAAAATGACAAGAAAATGACAACAAAATGACATCAGTCCTCTCAATCAAATCTGGTTCCAGAAATCCCCCACTTCTCATCCTTTCAGCCGAACTAAGAGGCCCTCGTTCCAGTTCCCCCCTGGCCATGGCCGAACAAGCGTAGCTTGCGCAGCATTGGCTCCTGAACCCTCAGTACTTGTTGGAATTCGGTCATCATGTCGCGCCGCCTCTTCAGCAAGGCTCAAATCGGCAGATTTTAATCCATGGTTTTGAAGCCGTTGAAGCCGTTGAACTGACTGAAGCAACGTCTAAATGGGAGGTGAATCAAGAAATGTGGTGAAGCCCAACAAAACATCTGGAATTCGTCCTGCAAAATTGAGGTGTAATGGATTGCACCATGTATTTGATGGGGATATGTCAGGGAAATTCATGGAATGTTTCAGATATGGGCATTTAACTAACTTCATTAACAAAAAGATGTGGAGTCGGTGGGATTTACTACAGAAATGGTGGGATGTTGGTGGTCTTTCACTAACATGGTCGGAAAACTTCCCGACTGGAACGACTGCGTTGGGACGGGTGCTGTTGGGACATCTGAAAAATCTTTGGGCTTCTCTTTTTGCAGGTTCCATGTAAAAAAAATTGGATGAAACCCACAACTATCGATGTTTGGTCGGAAATATCCCATGTTGATGCACCGCTCAGAAGAAAAGTCCTGATTGAAGTTCGAATCAGATCACATCATATCACCTCCAGCCCTACAAATCATCGAAATTCCCGCAGAGGATCATCCCCAAGATGCTTCGATTCCCGGGAGGTTCACCCACATCCCCTGATGATTTTTTGTGGTCGCCACCATGGCCCGGCCCGGCTGGCCCACCTGTTGTTGGCGATGTGTAGCACATCTCTGGGGGTCGTAGCAATCTCCCAGGTATGGGTCGACCTATAGCCAGGAAGGATGGATGAAAAACGTGGCTGGTAGATTGTCAGCTGGTTAGTATGGTTTAATATGGTTTAATATGGTTCAAAATCCCATTGATTATCAATGATTATCATACTTAGCTACTTAGCTGGTTGGTGGTGCTATTTCACCATCTTGAAAAATATCATGGAGTTTGTCAATGGGTTTCGGATGACATCCCATATATTATGAAATGGAAAATAATCCATTCATGTTCCAAACCACCAACCAGTCAGGCATATCCAGTGATGTGATTGCAGGCATGTCCACCATGCTTCCATAGGCTTAACATGGCTTAACGATGATGCCCCAAGACTAAAGATATCTAAAGATATCAAGACCCTGCCAGAGCAGCTTTCCGGAAAGCTCAAACCTTACCTATCATTGGACTCATATCGTCCCTTCAAATCCAATTCAGCCAGAATCATGTGGACCTTGGGCTACCTCTCAAATGGCAATTTTGTATATCTGGGAT
>Ga0126342_10004201_pt1 | contig 24404 bp, 26 predicted proteins | sample Cyp1metagenome_FD_92528 | JGI IMG/M metagenome (GOLD analysis project Ga0126342, IMG submission 92528) | Coral microbial communities from Lord Howe Island, Old Settlement Bay, Australia - Cyphastrea 1 metagenome | ecosystem: Host-associated > Invertebrates > Cnidaria > Coral ...
TAAAGATGCACATTCTTCAAATTACAATATTTTTCAAGAGGAGAGCTGCCTACACCAAAGGGTGTTATTCCCAAAATATGGTTCGTTGTCTTGGAAGAATATCACATTATGCATTCAGAAAAAACATATATGTGCAATTGTGAAGAACATACCTTACGTGCTTACATGTACCATGTGTTCTTCATTAAATAAAATATCTTGTGAAAAGGGCATTGCATGTGCAAGAGGGTTCATATTTGACATAGAAGTAGACTAAGACATGACCTACTTCAATGGGACGCTCTACCATTTTTTTAGAAACGCACTTGTTGAAGGGAGCACTCACTTCATGTGTCAACTCAAGGGCTTGATCCAAACATGTCAATATCGTTCATCAGTTCTACACATTCAGAATGGCTGCCTATGTTTTTGCATGTGTGAAAAACATCGTTTTTGAAAAATTACATAAACAGAGAAAATTGCCTAATCTGTGTCCCAAGCCCCGCAAGCTTCCTCCAGTGATACCTCTATTTTGCCATGTTTGTTTACATGGTTTTCTAATGGAACCACAGGCCCAAAGCAAACAATAAAATCAACCAAAAGCAAGTTTGCAACCCCTAAAGTGGGAGAACTGGCAAAGTGAGGTCTAGGTCCTTCACTTTTGTGTTGTTCTGCCAACCCTTCAAAAAACCAACAACGAACCAGAAAACAAGAAACCAAGAAACCAAAAAACTAAAAAAACAAGAAACCAAAAAAACAAATAAACAAAAAAAAAAGAAACCTAGATTGCACACCCCAAGGGGGGAGTAGTGGCAGAGAGTTGGGTCTTGCCATTTTTTTTGGAGTTGTTTGTTTTTTTGGTCTTTTGGTTTCTTGTTTTTTTGGATTTTGGTTTTGTTTAGCCATTGCAGAAAGACCAACAACGAACCAGAAACCAAGAAACCAAAAAAACAAAAAAACAACAAACCAAAAAAAAACAAGATTGCACACCCCAAGGGGGGGAGTAGTGGCAGAGAGTTGGGTCTTGTCATTTTTTTTTTGCGTTTTTCTTGTTTTTTTTTGTTTTTTTGCTTTTTGGTTTCTTGGTTTTGTGTTTTTTTTGATTTTGGTTTTGTTTAGCCATTGCAGAAAACCAAGCAGAAATTGTCAATGGTTGCAAAGCAGTGAGAGAACCATCGCAAATGTGCAGTGTCAGTGGTTGCAGAATGCAGTGAAAAACCGCACTCCCAGGGTGTCCCCTTCTGAAAAATAGATACGTACATAATTGACCATAATTTACCACTGTTTCAGTAGGATCTTGCGTTTCTATCTGTTGGGGTGTTGCTTTTGCATTCAACCTATTTGAACCATCCATTTTTTGGTGGTGATAAATTTTGAACCATATAATTACCATCATTGTTGGCCAAATTCCTATCCAAAAAATGATACTATGTACATATTATGTGTATATATATAATATTGATACCATAACAAAGCCCAACTCCACATCAACAGAATTCCAATGAATCCACTTGAATTCTCATGGGTCACAATATCTGCATGTTGTTGTATGTTTAAGAATCCACAATTTCTGCTGGTAAACCATGGTAAATCCCAACGGTCCCAGCATCATTCAGCATCTTTCAGCATCGGCCCTCCTGATGCCATGCAGTCCGGCACCAGTCGAAGACTTCGAGCCAGGCGGTACAAGGAACGAGCGCTGATGCTTCGTTGTAGCCTGTCCTGGCGCAGCTCGGGTCGTCCGGTTGGGATTTCATCAATGGATTTCACTCGCCGCTAGCCCATTACCCTCTGGTGATTTAACATAGCCATGGAACATCACCATTTTTAATAGGTAAACCATCTATAAATGGGCCATTTTCTATGGCTATGTTAAATAACCAGAGGGTAAACCATTCACAGTGAGAACAAGATTGGTATTCAACCATTATGCCATAAAACATGATGATTCTGCAACTTGGAGATTGACACCAAGCCAAAAGCTGGGGATTTATCTTCATGAATGTCAATTCAAAGGGAACATGGAAGAATACTTACCAACATAGACACCAGTGGGGATATCATAGGGATATGCTACCGTAATGGAAATATTGTGGGGATATAATGGGGATATGTCATTCACAATATCATATTTCTTTGATCTCAAAACTGGTATACCATGGTATACCCAAAGTTATGCCGATTTGATGGCAAACATGGAGGGTTCCTGAAATGGGGGTACTCCAAATCATCCAAAATTAGATGTTGAAACCCATGGTGACTTGGGGATCCCCCATTTTAAGAACCCCCCATATGATCAGCAAGTGGGTGCTAGAGGCAGCTGCTGCTGCGTCCTCGACTCGTGGCAACGCTTGCCCTTCCACTTCCGTCTCCTGAGCTTTAACTATACATCTGGTGGTTGGTGCTTTGCCTTTCAAACTATACCAATCTATACCAGCTGGTTATTTAACATAGCCGTGGAAAATCACCATTTTTCATAGGTAAACCATCTATTTCTATGGGCCATCTATACCATGGATATGTTGAATAGCCAGAGGGTACATCATATAGTCAATGTAAAACCTCCGTCACTTTGATCAAATGATGGAGAAATGTGTTTCAGTGCTGATGGCCACCGGCATACCCTGACACATTTCAACATCTTCTGTCTGATCCTTCTACCAAACCTCCTGGCCATGCCGATGATTATCGATGATTCCAAGAGTCGCCCATTGACATTAGCAGCGACATTTAAAGGCGACTCTAGATTTGTTGCCTGATGAGATCAACTTAAGTTGATCTTGTAGCCACGGCCCCAGCAGCGTGTTACGAAAATGGTCAATTAAAGCAGGCCAAAGTTACAAAGTGTTTATCCATATTTCATGTGAGCTCAGTACTGACATGTACTGACAATATCATCCGGATCGGCTATATAATTCAAGCTATACTTTGGGACCCTCGTGGTTCTCAGATGCACTATTAAACCATGGGTACCTATGCCCCAGCGTCGTGTGATAATCAATAGTGTGGCCAGTTGCCGGGCATGTGTCTATTGCTTAGAAAGATTCAAATGGTGCGGGTCGATGGCCTCAAATTTTGAGCCATTTCCACCCATATGCTCTTCCTCCATTTGGGCATAGGTCAAGACGGCCTGATGCACAAAATTGGTGTCAGATGGTGTCAGTATTATCCCGTCCATTTGGGAGGCCAATATTGACATGGACCCATACCCACCCCAGAGCCGCATCCGATTTCAGCTTCGCAGGTTGGGTCTACCAGCGAGTCAAGATGCTGTGGCATGATGACGACCCAAGTGGCTTCTGATTGTTGGTCATTTGTATTCAATTCAACCATCCGTTGGGAAAACATCAAAAACGTAACAAACTTGCTTGAGCTTGTCTAATACGAGTCATCAGCAGCACAGCAGTGTTTCCTTTCCGCGGTCATCTCGGATCACAACAACTGCACCTTCGACCGTTGCCGTGCAGTTCAGCCACCAACTGCTCATGGCATCTGCAAGCCACCATGGATAGTGCTAACATCCTACAGATGCAGGGTGCGCCATGGCCCTGTCCTTGCCACTTGTCTGCCCTTTGGCGGCTCCTGCACTCTTGTCCTTGTCCTTTCCGGTGCTCTTGCGCATCAGCTTCTCCGACAAGAACTGCTTGAAGAGGGGGCTGTTCACGTCGTAGATCATCTTACGAAGGCTGCACTGGGATCCAATCTTTTCAGTACCTCTTGAGACCTTCTCTGGCTGCAGGTGAAGATGTATCTGCAGATATCTGCGGCACTTTAGATATCTTTAGATCACTCCCAATGACAAGAAACTCATCAACTTTGCCATACTTTGCCACTGGGGTTACTGTACCTCCTGACCTGGACCGTGAAAATGCACCGCACAACCCATGGCCCAAATTGTGGCCCTTTTTGTGGCAATCCAATATGGCCGGTACCCCAAAGTTGGACCCCAAAACTTGCAGGAGTGGGGTGTCCCAATCGTACGTTAAGCACCCCGACGTATTGCAGAAAGAGCTTTCTCATGATACTCTCGTACTCGTAGGCAGCACTTATCACCTTGATGTTTGTCAAATGTATGAGTTGTAAACAGAGTGGATTGTCATAAATGCATAGTCCACCGTCCACCTGCTGAGAATCTCAAGCCCCTCCTAACATTTGTAGTGCAAATTCTGACGACATGGCATTCAGCAGGAAGCTTTAGCGTCACATCATTCCCAGCCAATCAAATGAATTGCCTGGAACTTCAATTTACGGCGTTTCATAGAAGGACTGAGTTGGCTCCCCCTTGTGAAATGTTTGCGTGAAACATATTGAAACCATGCGTAGTCTGCCTGCTCGTCGAAGAAAGCAGTTCGCTTTGTGCTCACCTCATGTATTTCAGATGCACAAGCCTGCAAATCATGCATCAAATCCATTAAATCCAACCGATTGGCAAGGGTGTTAAGATGTGTTAAGCTTCAAAAGTTACTGTGTATTGACAAGACGAGCGAGAAGACTATAAAAGGCGTTTTGGCTGGAATGCAGCGTCAATTCATTCGCAACGCGACTTCTTGGTGCAACCACTTCCGATTGTTATGACTTCACCGGCTGCAGTTGAGTAGCTCCATTCAACTGGAAAGATACATCCGCGTTTCGGATGCTAACATCCCGCAACAAATCCTGAAGAGCTTGGTGGCACGGGCCGTGGCACCAAGGGTGGCCGGATTTGGGGAAATCAGTTGATTGGATCGAAAAGTTCACAGATGTTGAAATCACCCAATCAATGGGGCGTTTTTCTTGTCTGGCAAAATGATGCTTAAAATGTTTCGGAAATTCGAAGCTATCCAAACTCACCGATGAAAGATCACTTTGCCTCAGCTACACAAATCTTTCAATCAGATCCCTGCTTCCGAGTGAGAGCCCTCCCGACACGAAGCTGCTGACTATGCGCAGTGCATCTGCTTTGCATTTTGTATTCCTGAACACGGTTTTCCAATCTGATTGGCAGTGTCAATTGTCCCTATATATAATATACGTATATATATATATATATATACACACACATACTGTACTGTATATCAATTTGTCAATGGGTGTCATCAATCCCAAGTAGGGTTGAACGTATAAAGCATATTTAAAAATATTTAAAAATATTGGAAACAACCGTAAACCACCAGTCAATGCTGTTTGCTTGGTCTTCCATCCTGGCCGAAGCTTTACAAAAACACCCTGACAGGTCGGGACCCTTCCTGCAAGGCTTGGATCTTGTACAAAGCTTCCATCGCAAAGCTGGGTCTGACGGCAATTCTTCTTCGGAAATTTTCGGTTCATCACAGGGGAAACACATTGAGATCAGGTCTCAGAGTAACAACGCCTGCTGCTGTTGCGGCGCTCACCACTCGCCTGGGAAATTGGTGTCTCATTTTTTCCGGACCACAGGCTGACAGGTGTCCCAGGATACCCAGTGGATGTACATGGAAATCCGTATAGCCGCGGAAGATATTTGGCACACAACGCAATTGACGGGGTGTTCCTACCTCGTTCTCCAGTCCCATAACACTTTTTGGGGTCTGGCCTCGTTTTCCAGCCGCACTTGTTTTTATTTCAATAGCCAAATGCTTTACATGCGATGCCTACCTCGTTCTGGGGGTGTTCCTACCTCCTTTTACAGCCAAATTATGATGTTTTCAACAAACCGGGGTACGCCCCAATACTGGTCTCCATTTAACCAAATAAAAGCAGTCACTCATGTTTCTTCTAGATTTTCCCAAAGGAAACCCAGTTTTCCCTAGCCACCAGGTTGATACCAGCAGCATGCTGCCCAGTGGCACTCAGATTAGATGTCTGATGATCCAAGCCTGAGCTGGCCTCGGCTGACGATCCTCTGGAAGTATTGACAGATTTGGGGTCCCCATTTATGGGGTACCCCAAAATCCTCTGGTTTCTCATCCTTTTCATCACTCAAATGACCATGAAACCAGGTATCCATAGGTATATTAGGTTGGTATACTATGGTATACTATTTCTGGAAAAAAAACGCGAACAATGCCAGCCCTGTCGAAACGGCGACAAATGAAAGCGTCCAACCTTCAAACCGTAGGGCGCCCCGTAGAACTCAACAGCTAAAGCCTTGCACAAAGGTGATGGATTTTTCTTTGCTGGCGATTCTGATGTGCTCATGGACAGCAAATGACGAACCAAAAAAGGCTTGTCTGAAATTTCCTTATAATCCGTATAATCCCATTATGTATAGAGATGTTGGGATTATAATGATGTTGCTTGTCTGTTAATCCCATATTATATTGGGAACATATATAATCTGTCATAGTTCCCAGTAGTTCCCAAGCAACATTAATTTTGTCACATCGCTCCTGCAGGGCTTGACGGAGTTGCTTGGAATCGAGCTGCGCGTCTAAAGTCTCCTGGATCGAAATGACACCAACATGACTTTCCGGTGCCTGTCGTAGATCCATTCGTAGGGAATGGATGGGATGATGGGAATGGGACCGGGGGATGATCGCTACTTCTTCATTCGATCATTCCCTCATTCCCTAAGCAGTGATGATTCGCGAATGTGGAAAGTTTCTCCGTTGTGGTAGTATTACGTCCATGTATGGTCCATTGGAAAAAAAACCATGGCATGAAAATGATGGGTTTAACATCATATTGCCAACCATGTTGTATGTATTGGTATTTTAACATGTATTAAACATGATTAAACCATAATATGCCATGGTGAAAAAAAAAAACATCCATAACATTACCAAATAATATGGCAAAGCAACCATTGTGGTAACCAATACAATATACCAACAACTGGTTGATCCACAGATGGTACTTGTACCATCCCCTTAAATGGCCAAATGGTTGATCTCCTCTGCCGTCTGCAGTCGAAAGGTCTGCCGACAGGAATGCCGGTAATGGTTATTGGGTGCCGGAAGGGAAAACATGGAGACCTGGTGATAATATGGGTATGGATCAATACCTATTAATACCATTTTTAGGGGAATGAACATCCATTTACCAGCTATTTTGATGTTCACCAGGGGTCCCAGGGTTTTGACTCACTGCCATATTGCTGGATTTCATGCATATCATGCTGGCCCTGCTGTAAACATAAACACATCAACCCGCGGTTGAGAAAGGGAGCTGTTCATCCTAAGAGCAACACACATGCAGAGGGACATCTGTGATTTCACAGAGGTCTTCACTTCCTGCAAGTTGGACTTCAGCAACGAAACGCCTCAAACGAAAACCTCTGGTTTGAAAAAAGACTCTGACATCGTTTTTTGAGTCCGTCCCCCCTTACAACTGGTTGGTGGATTCTCCGTGATCCTCCCATAAAAATATTTTGGAAACCACCATCCGCACCAACCATTTACGAACTCATATAATACCAACCAGAAACCATGGTTAACAAAAATGTTTGGTTCAGCACCAACCATCACCAACCAGACAACTCGCAGCGATTTGAACCGGGTGCAACGGGCCGGTCACCTTGAGAGATGACAAATGATCGAAATCCCAGGAGAGAAGACGCTGATGGGCAACGAGATGGCAGAAACTGCGTCGCGGCAGATGGATGATGATCTTTCGGGAAAGCGACAACGAATTCATACTTCTGGACTTCTGGAAGCGAAATATCATGATATATCATGAATGATTATTTTTCTGTAGACATGATCTATGAAATATCTATGACATATCTGAAACATCTGCCACTTTCAGCCGTTTTTGTTTCCGTCCCCGTCTGGACCCATCCTGGACAGGGACACACCATCTCCAGTGGAACATTCGTTGTACAAGGCGGATACCGCGATCTGTCGCAGAATCAGCTGGGTATGGTGGGTATGGTGCTGGTACTGGGTTCATGAAAACCTTAGGCCACTAAAAATTCACTGCTTCTTGAGATTTGTGGTCTCAAATCTGAAGATGTCAGATGTCGAAATTCGAAATGTCAATGGATGATTTAAATGTGTACACCTTGGTCGATCTCAGTGACCGTTCAACAGCGTTTAGGCAACGGCTTCCGCGTCAACAGGGCAGGAAGACTCCAGTATCCAAAGCAGCTGCCGGGGCTCGCGGACTGAATGCAGTGTACCTCGGTGTATACCTTTTCAATGACCATATTGACATGGAAAATGATGATCAAATTGGATTTCATGGGATTTAGATGGGATTTAGGGGTACCATGAGGTAGCCGATTTTCAGTTTAAAACTCATGTTACACTCCGAAGTACGTCCAGGGGCTTCTTGGTCCAGGGGATGATATATCAGCAGTGTTCAAGATCCCCATGGGTTGATGCCGACATATCTTATGATATGGGCTTCTACTGTCCAACATATTGGGGAGTGTCACAATCCATTATGGTTTTTATCCGATTCACCTAATATCAATTCCATTCCAATGCCATCACACTGTCTCTGCAACGTTGGCTAAGCCGCTGGCGTATCCCGTTTTTGGTCCATGGCGCAGCCTGAAACCACAACTGACAAAGCCAAACCAACCGTTCTTCGTTGGGTTTTTCCTATTCTATTGGTCAGCATCGATGTGGCAAAGGATGCACTACTTAGCAGAACTTTTTTTTTGGCCAAGAAAGTCTCATCGAATGATTCGATTCCACGGCGCTTAAAGAATGTTGAAGTGCTAAGAGGAACTGGAGCACAATGTAACTCCCAGAGCTGAGCAATGTACATATGTATGTGTACAATCATATTATATATATATATATACACACTATACACACATGTAACGTATGTATGTAATGCATATGGTCTTGTGATGCATAGTGATTCACAGTCATTTCATTATTATGATGTAAATATTATATAGCAATATAGCAATGTAATTAAAAAATGATGCATAGTGATGTGCGGTGATGTAAAGTATATCCAACAAAATATAAACACCGCAGGTTTCTCTTGGAAGAACTTGCCCATTAGCATGCTATTGAGTGGTGGCTGACACGACTGTAGTCCGGAGGATAATCCTGAGATCCCGTCAACCTTCCAGTAATCAAACGTGGCTGGCTGGAAAAACCCATGACTAAATGTAAGTTTTCATGAAAAAAACAATCTATAAATGGTATGAGGTCCTCAGCATAGCATCATCTTCAAATTTAGGATGCGCAAACCTGAGATTGCGACACTAGCAACTTTCGGCCGTTTCTGCGCACAACACGTGCTCTACATCCTTTCCTTTGGTCGCATTGGGCCCACAAATGCTGCAGGTCTGTCCATTGGGCATAACCCAAATATCCACCTGATTGCTGGATACGAGTGATTGATTTGTGTGTCCAAAATATTCCCTACCCACTTAAATAGCCATTGTGGTTTCATGTGTTTTCCGGGAAACAGAACTTTGAACCATTGAATTTTGGGGTATCCAAAACCATTTTTTTCAGACAAAACTTCTCAAGGCGAGACCAGACCACAGAACCACTTTTCTCAATGTCAGCGTACTCTTCCTGCGGGCCACCACACCCACACAGGATGCCACGGCCGACTTTAAAATTGCGAGGTTGGCTTTCCAATGGATTCAAATGGCCATTAAATGATCCTTAAGCTCTTGTGGGACATATCTAAATTCGAGATGATGTTGCAAGGAAACAATTCAATCAATTCAGAATCAATCACCCAGAGCTCCGAAACAAAGGGATCCAGGGTATTGCTGGTCATCAGTCTTGCATCATGGCCAATATATTCATTATGCGTTCAGGATCCTGCCGCAAGGCTTCCTGAGCTCAACTGATGCAAAAACGGGAGATTGACCAACCACTGCCGTCTGAAAAGTAAACAAAATCTATGAATTCAATCATTTCAACTCCAAACATGAAATTCTTTGTTTCAGGCAGAAACAAAAACATGCACAAACGGCAACAAAGGATCATGGAAGATTTGGGAAATGGATTTCCCATTACAAAAACCATGAAAATCTGATTAGATCTTATTGATCTCCCATTAAATCCCATTAAATCCAATTAAATCCCATTGATACACCATATTACACCATTAAATTTCATAAAAGTTGGTACATCTTCCAAGACACCGCCAGATCCGGGTTTTGCGCCACCAAGGCCTAGACTCCAAAAGCAAATGGGTTAGAGTCACCATGGTTTAGCCATTGATTCATCAACCAGTTCTACATGCAACAAAAACACGTGTATGTGTATATATATATAATTATATATATATGCATACCCGCAAGACGGTGGGTTCGCCGTCGGCACACAGTGTCTACTTGCGTGCTTTGTCGTTGTTGCCTGTCATCTTGAAGGTTACAAAGTACTGTGCTTTATGGGTCAAAGTGCACATTGCATGGTTGCTGTTTGATGGTGTCGTATCGCTTTGCGTGCATTTGAGCGGAATTCGGTGGGTTAGAATTTGCGTCTCTTTCGGTCTTTTTCTTTGCGCTGCATCATGTTACGCTACACACGTCGTCGTGTGCGGTGGAGTGGAGTGGGGTGGGGTGGGGCTAATAACGTCCAATTGTACTTGCATTCACACGTTATGCTACGCTACTGGACGTTATCTTGCAGTAGTACAGATGAAAGATGTTGCTACGTTGAAGATGTTGCTACTTTGAAGATGTTGAAGATGCTGCTGCGTTGAAGATGTTGAAGATGTTGCTACGTTGAAGATGTTGAAGATGTTGCTACGTTGAAGATGTTGCACAATTTCGCAAGGACCTCACGAGCGGGGTGCTAAAACATGGCACCTCGCGATTGTTTCAAACCAGAAAAACAAAACTGGTTACACGAGGCATGAGCAAAAAAAAGAAGAACGTGTCCGCTGGCAAGATGATCTGGCATGCTTTCAATTAGAATTTTGACGTTCAGCCGACGGCGAACCCACCGTCTTGCGCGTATATATATATACATATAATGTATATCTATATATTATATATATAAATAATGTGTATATATATATATTATGTATATATTTTGCATATACATATAATGCAATGGGGAAGTCAGTCATTGAAGTCGACAAGCCGTAGGAAGCTGGGACACCTGTGGACCAAACAGCTTCATCCAAGTGGCCATCAACTTTGGCGGAAGGTCCTTGGCCACCGTTGGGACATAGGAACTGTCGAAGCGCATGGGATCAAAGGCACCCATGTCGATGGGAGGCTCCTCAACGGTCAAAGATTGGAGTGTGGCAAATTGTGGAAGACCACCACCATCATCACCATCATCATCATCATCCTCATCCTCATCATCATCATGGCCACTGCACCCAAAGTTCCTAGATGGACTACCCCTAGGCGGCAACACCCTCGCCTCTCCAAGCGCCAAAGCGGCTGCTGCTTCGCCCATGGCTGGCCCGTTCCTCGGTGCTTGGGGAAGCTGACTTTCAACCCAAGTGGTCCGAAAAAAAAATGAGGAAATGTTTTTTCGGATATTTTTGGAAGATTGGAAACCACTTTTGGATATGTTTGGAATGTTTTGGAAGATTGGAAACTGGTTTCCCCACTATTCTCTTGGGCTTTTTCAGATTTTAGACTCCAGCAGCGAGGCTGGCATAGCTGAGACTCAGAATGCCCCAGCAACCACCTCCACATGCAATGATGGCCTCGGGTGCAGCAAAACACGAAGCCTGGAGAGTAGAAGAAGGACTAACTGATGATTCCAAAGCTGGATTCCACGCCTCACAATTAAAGAACAAATTGCAAATAAACATAAATAAACAATATATATATATATGATTATATATGTATCTGGTCTTCAACAAAGGGATTGAGATTGAGCATGTCCTCACCTGTGAAGCCAGCTCAACCTTTGGCATTACCTCCAGAGCTGACCAGAGAAACAACGTTCTAAGGCCCAGTCATTGGAAGTCTTGGGCACACGTCCCACCACGGGCCGATTGTCATCGGAGCCAGCAAGAAAACATGCAGTGCTTCGAATGACTGTGGCATCTTTGAGTCTGGGAACTGCTGCAATGCTCTCCACCTTCACCTTCTCGATTTCCTCCGCTGGGGGTTGGATCTCCAGTGGATCATCTGGCAACTCAGGCTGGCTCGGACAGCCATTGGCATAGCACTCATTGCTACGGGGGTAGATTTCAGTATGTTCATCCCCCATGGTGAAGACCATGGTGGCATCTCGACCTACGTCGCTGTCGTCCCAAATGACGCTGGTGTAGCGGCTGCCCACCGTGCTCTGTGGCAGGGTGCTCTCGGGAAACCACGCGGCAGCCTCGCGGGCCCAAACACCCATCCCGAGGATCACCGCAGAGCAGGAGATGGAGGTAGTTTTTCCAGGCATCTGAAGCTTCACCGACTTCACCTGGCAAACAGATTTATCACATGGAAGTTTAAAATATTGGGAGATTTATCGAATCTAGAATCTGGTTGGGGATTGACGGGGATTGATCAATACCTTCCAAAGATGTGTTGCAGTCAATCCGGATCTCTATAGCCCGTTTTGGGGAAAAGAGATCAACAAAAATGTATTTTGATATACAGTAAATGGATACCATCACCCATCACCCAGTCACCGTGTCTCCATCCACTTCAACCCCCACAGCTTTGGCGATGACGATCTCACAGCCCTGCTTGGTAATGGCTTCCTGCAGAGCCTCCATCAATTTGTAGGGCGTGACCTGTGCCAAGCCACTCTCATTCCCCATATCTCTCTGATACTCCTTCGCCAACCACGCAGGTTGTGGAATCCCAGCCTCTCCAGGTGGTTTTTCAGCCGACCCCAGTCCAAGACACTTCACCCGGCGGAAACCGATCTTCTCTGCCCCCAGCTCTTTGGCCAGTTCCTCATGCAGCGCGAAAGACCGTTTTGCCAGGCGACCGATGGAGCCACTGTGCCACCCCGAATCGCCGTCCGTCAAAAACCCACCGGCCTTGCCAGAGGAATGACACGCAACCCCGCATTTCTCCACCAAAATCACCTTCGCACCCTTCTTCAACAGGTACAAGGCGGCAGTCACGCCAACGATGCCGCCTCCAACTATCACTGTCGTCATATCGCAGGCATCAATCTAACTAGCTAGATTTTTTCTTGAAATATTTTGAATGCCAATAGTACGCTTGAGATCAAATTGTCAACTCCTCCAGCAGCAAGCCTCACATGGGTTCACCAAGTGCCAGATTCCTATGATCTGCTTCTGCGCGGCACGCTCCGCTCCCTTTGACTGAACTGCCTTCAGCACTTCAGAGTGCACTTTCGTGTCTACCCTCATGTTAAGGATTATGACCACGAGAGCTAAATCTATGTACAAATGAAAAGATATGCACTTAGTGACCGGATGTAACTAGATTGAAAACTACAAAGGCGCTGGGCGCGCTCAGTTTCGTGGTGTATTGCTGCCAAACGGAGGCCTAGAGCGATGAACCCGCGCTGAGTCGCGATCCGTTCCCACCCTTGTCAAAGTCGCATTGCCACTTGATCATCTAATCCTGTTCATAGCTTTGTGTCCATACCTTTTTACAAATCCTGGATGTACTAGATCTACAAAGTACCATCTGGTTATTTAACATAGCCATGGAAAATGACCCATTTATAGATGGTTTACCTATTAAAAATGGTGATTTTCTATGGCTATGTTAAATAACCAGATGGTAACACTTCTTTAAAAAAAAGGACCGTACATCTACCAGCTGCACTGGCGTGCTGCACTGGCGCCTCGTCTGCTTGCCTCTGATGCCCACTCCGGCGGACACGGGACGTCTCCTCCATGACTTCAGCTGATCCTGACCACTGGAGGGGTGGATCTGTGGGTGGCTACTACTTGGGGGTGCTGTGGTTATTCAAGGGTATAGCTACGTACAGTATGGTACTAATCACCACAAGATGGGATATAATTCCTACAACTATGGTGTAGCTACTGTTTGGAAGGCCAAGGGTGCCCATTGTTTGAGATACGACTGGATCAAGGACTGATGGGATATGGGACTGATTGGATCATATCATGTGGCATATATCAGATGATCGACATCACTTTGCAATATCATATTGTAACATAGATATATAGATATATATATATAATATAATATAATATAATATAATATAATATAATATACTATAATATACTATACTATAATATAGTATAATATAATAATATAATATAATATAATATAATATTGTATAATATAATATAATATAATATGATATAATATAATACAATATTGTATAATAAAATATAATATAATATAATATAATATAATATAATATTGTATAATATAATATAATATACTATAATATAATATAATATAATATAATATTGTATAATATAAAATAATATAATATAATATTGTATAATATAATATAATATACTATAATATACTATAATATACTATAATGTTTGGAAGGCCAAGGGTGCCCATTGCTTGAGATACGACTGGATCAAGGACTGATGGGATATGGCACTGATTGGATCATATCCCACGAAAAAACACTACGAAAATCATGTGGCACATATCAGATGATCGACATCACTTTGCAATATCACATTGTAACATAGATAGATATATATACATATATATATACATATAATATAAAATAATATAATATAATATAACATAACATAACATAGCAAAACATAACATAACATAACATAATATAATATCTATATTGTATTGGGCTCATGCTGAAACTCACACGCCTCCACAGCGGACGATGGAGCTGGAGCGATAGGACGATCGCTCGCCACCAGCTCTGACAGAGCTGGACGTTGTCTGACACCTGGCTGGCCATAGATGGTACACCATGGTTTTTCCATGGTTGGACAAACCATGATAAACCCTAAGATACTGTACCCTCTATAATATATATATACATAATATGTATATGTGTATGTATATATATATATTGATATATGTGTATATCAATGTTTATATATATATATATTGTATATATATATAAAGTCTGGTTCCGGGACAATATCCACTATGGATCATCATGGTTCATTTGTAGTACCAGTAACTCTCCAAAAAAAAATCCCCATGCCTTCACGATCCCTCAAGGCCGAGGTCGCGGCCTGGAAAGATCGTCACCCCCAGGCGACCCCAACTCGAGGGGCCCATCAGAAATAAATCTGAACATCATTGGATTGGTTTAAGGGAAAATTTGAACCGGAAACCATGGTTTTTACCATTAAATATAGGGGTTCCCTGTAAATTTTCCCTTAAACCAATCAATCCAATGAGAACAGTTTCGGGGGTGACCTGAGCTTCTGACCCGTGTTTTGTGGCTCTGATAGCTACCTTTTGCAGCTTCCTGAGTGGAACAGCACGACTGTCATGGACTGTCATGGATGTTGATTTCTTGCAACGTTGAGATGGTTGGGAATTCTTCTAGTTTAGATGCTATGACTGCTATGAGACTTGATAAAGCAATCAAGAATTCAGGAACCTGTTGGAACTGAGAGAAGTTGATGGTTTCCTCGTGACCACGGAACACCCAGGAATTTCACCGCCCAGTTGAGGAACCTTCGACCTTCGCGGCGTTTCTGTGGAGACAGGTGGAAATCCTGCCTGACGACTTCGAGGAACGCCAGAAAATTGAAACGCAAATCCTTCAAGACAACTGTGGCATGGCAAGTCGGTTCTTTCCATGACAGTCTTTATGCTGTACAGCTGGAAACATCTGGAAACATCTGTAAACAAGGTCCAGTTGATGAGTCAAAGTGAGCGTGCAATAGCCCTCGCTTTTAGGTTCACCTTTCCATGTATTGCTGGTGTTTTAAAAAGCAGTGACTAAAAGAACTGATAGAAGTATAGTTATCACCTTTTCGTATATGTCCTATCTCTTTGTGGACCACGCTGAAACCCATATGGGGCAAAAATGTGATACAAATGAATCCAAACAATTTCTCTGTCTGAGAATTGAACTACCCTCAGGAAACCAAACATGGCAATAGAAACTCTAACTCCACCATTTATGTATATATCTATATATACTCGACTCAACCATTTATAGATTACTGATGATTGTCCCGTGACAACCTCCATTCCCAAAACGGAGGTTTTAGAGATGCGAAGGACCTTGAAAGTAGGGATTCAACGTGGCCCGGTGGCCCCTCCTAATTTTGTGAACACCTTATGGTATATAATTCCTTCGTAATCCTTGGTTTTTATCGCATTTCCCACAATGTCTTTTTTCAGCAAAAAAACGTGCAAAAAACATGTTTGATCCGGTAGAAACCCTTCGATCATCATCCAACTGGGAGGCAGTTTTCATACACCTGTCCCACCCCGCCTTTTCAACCACCTCGCTTTCCACGTTCGACCACTCTGAAGCTCGCTGCGAAGGCCCCGAAGGTTTTGAAGGCGAAGGCTGCGAGATCGAGGGCGACTCCTCCTCTGCGGCAGCAGCTACGGCCTGGTGCCTGGCAAAATGGTCGTCTAAAAAAAAGTCCCAGGCTCTAACCCCCACCCAACATTTCACATTGATATTTCACATGGATACTTTTTGTTATGCCCATCTCCAACTGAAAATCATCCTTCCAAATGCCATTTTTTAGGGTTTCATGTTGGAGTTGGAGGATGTACTCATCATTGATCATATATTTTCCCCATGAAAACTGCAACATCTTAGGGTAATTGGATAGCAGTTGATGAAACCGGATAAATTGCAGTACAAACAAGAATGCTGATGAAAATGGATGTAATAGTTGGTATGAGCCAACAAATGCAATACGTATCGGTCTCAGTCCTACACCCCCCAAAAAAATGGAAACGTGCGATTCTCAAACTGTCATTTTGGACTTGAGGCCCAGGGGTAAAGGACGAAAGCTAGCTTGGCACGGAGCGAAATATAATGATGCTGAGAATGCAGATGCTGCCGAATTTTGCTGCCGGTGGCGACATGCCTACGGTGTTCGCGGGGGGATTGAGCCACGGCCAAACTGCTTGCGAACCAGCCAGCCGGGGGGTAGTTAAACATGAAGTTTATGCGATTATTGCGATTGGGAATTACAGCCCCCAATACCTTGCTAAAGCAAGAGGGATTTCAGCTAGCAGAAACTAGCTTTCGTGATATCCCCTTTTTGGACTCCAATAGCCAAAATCATGAACACCTTCGGCAACTGGAATGATTGAAAGGTTTGGGCAATATCATGGGCCACCCCAATTTCAAAATCATGTCAATGTGGCTGTCATTGGTCTTCATTTGCTCACTTCACTCGTCACCTGCATTGCGATGGTTTCATTCGTGCCTTTGGTGGCTCGGCTGCCTGGAGCGTGGTTTCGTCCGTGCTTCGGGTGGCTGGTTCCGGGTGGTGGTTGGTTCTGTTTGTTTTTCCCTCTTTTGTTGGTTTGGGGTGGTTGTGGTTGGCTCTCTTCTGGGTTGCGGTTTCCTTGCTGTGGTCTGCTGCGGGGGCAGTTTACTGCTCCCCAGCGCTCATGCGCTGTCTACTTCGGGGCAGTTCATGGATAAAGTGATGATTGTTCAACATCAGGTGGCTGGTATCTTCTGCAGACAAGAGATCAAATTTGCCCCAAAGATTGAGGAAACCCCAAGCGGCCACGCCAGGGCACGCGATAACTCTCAAGCTCACAGCTGGCTGCGAACCAGGCCTGCCCGAGAGAAACCTTCGAAAACGGTTTCCAAAATTGTTCTAATTGGGGACCTCCAAACATCACAGCAGTCTTATAGCCGAAACTAGTCACTACTTTCTGTTTTTGCATTGATTCCAAATCCTACAAATGATCAGTTTTTGTAGCTGTAGCCACACCCACCGATATGGTATCTATCCTATCAAAAAAGAAGATGTAACCCACGAACCCGAATGCTCACACGTATGACAATGGTACGGCTTCCGAAACGCGTAGATAGGGAAACATCATAGACGTGAAAGACTGCAGAGTGTGGAGTGAAAAGTATAGAGTGTGAAGCGCAACGTGTAAAGTGCTAATTGTGAAGTGCAGAGTGTAAAGTGGAAAGTGTGGAGTGTGGAGTAGGGAGTGTAAAGTGTAGAGTGTGGAGTCTGAAGTGCAAAGTGTGGAGTGTAAAGTGTGGAGTGTGGAGTGTCGTGTGTAGAGTGTGGAGTGTAAAGTGTAGAGTGTGGAGTGTGAAGTGTAAAGTGTGGAGTGTGGAGTGTAGAGTGTGGAGTGTAGAGTGTGGAGCGTAAAGCGTAAAGTGTAGAGTGTGGAGTGTAGAGTGTAGAGTGTGGAGTGTGGAGTGCAAAGTGTAGAGTGTAAAGTGTGGAGTGTACAGTGTGGAGTGTAAAGTGTGGAGTGTAAAGTGTAGAGTGTGGAGTGTAGAGTGTGGAGTGTGGAGTGCAAAGTGTAGAGTGTAAAGTGTGGAGTGTACAGTGTGGAGTGTAAAGTGTGGAGTGTAAAGTGTAGAGTGTGGAGTGTAGAGTGAAGAGTGTGGAATGTAAAGTGTGGAGTGTGAAGTGTAAAGGGTAGAGTGTGGAGTGTAGAGTGAAGAGTGTGGAATGTAAAGTGTGGAGTGTGAAGTGTAAAGGGTGGAGTGTGGAGTGTAGAGTGTGGAGTGTAGAGCAGGCAATGCGACACGTCTGAAGTGCTGCGCCTGCCACGCAAAATGACGACAGAGATCTCCAAAATGCTGCGCCTGGCACGAAAACGACGCAAAAGTATTGCGCCTGCCACACAAAACGACTTTCGACACGTTATCAACCAGGTTGGAATGTCACAAAGTGCCGCGCCTGCTACGCAAAACAACATTACAACCTGCTTTGACACCTTCGTAAAGGAAAAAGTTTTCCAGCTTCCCCCATAGACACAGCGAGGCCACAGGAAAACCAGAGACTCGAGACGAGACACGTGGGAGCATCAAAACGAGCATTGCGCGCGCCATCCTCCAATTTTCACACTTTGTAGCTTGAAAATCGATGTTTTCCTATGAGTTTTCTTCTGAACCTCTAAACTTTCTACCTCAATCGCGATGTTTTCGTGCGAGGATTCCGTCAATTTTCATCACATCTCACAAAATGCCACGCCTGCCACGGAATTTGCACCTTGTCGCCACTTGACTCAGCACTGACAATGCGATTTGCAAAAAACACGCAACACGACACGTCTAAAGTGCTGCGCCTCCAGCGCAAAATGAAGATGGACACGTCCAAAGTGCTGCGCCTGCCACGAAAACTGCAACGCATCTTCTGAAAACGTCGCGAAAGTATTGCGCCTGCCACACAAAACGACTCTCGATACGTTATCAAACACGTTGGAATGTCACAAAGCGCCGCGCCTGCTACGCAAAACAACATAACAACCTGCTTTGACACCTTCGAAAGGGAAAGGTTTTTCAGCTTCCGCCATAGACACAGCGAGGCCACAGGAAAACCAGAGACTCGAGACGAGACACGTGGGAGCATCAAAACGAGCATTTCGTGCGAGACATCCTCCAATTTTCACACTTTGTAGCTTGAAAATCGATGTTTTCCTATGAGTTTTCTTATGAACCTCTAAACTTTCTACCTCAAAATCGATGTTTCGTGCGAGGATTCCGTCAATTTTCATCACATCTCACAAAATGCCACGCCTGCCACGGAATTTGCACCTTGTCGCCACTTGACGCAGCACTGACAATGCGATTTGCAAAAAACACGCAACACGACACGTCTAAAGTATTGCGCCTCCCACGCAAAATGAAGATGGACACGTCCAAAGAACGCATCTTCTGAAAACGTCGCAAAAGTATTGCGCCTGCCACACAAAACAACTTTCGACACGTTACAAAACACGTCTGAATGTCACGAAGTGCCACACTTGCCACGCGAAACGAAGCAACCCCACATGTGAAACCTCCAAAAGTGACCCCTTTTGCAAAAACTTACCATAGTCACGGCCATACGGGGCTCGCGCGGACGGTTGTGAACGGTTGCGAACGGTTGCGGACGGTTGCGGACGGTTTCGGACGGTTGCGGACGGTTGCGGACGGTTGCGAACATAAACGCAACGTCGAGCGAACACACCCTCAACCCCCAGACCCCCAGAGTGAAACGGGAACCCTTGCTACGCATTCAAGAAAAATGCTGCCCTTTCTATGGGGGGGCCACAATCCAGCCGATGCAGTTTCTGTTTGATGCCGACTTTGCGTGACCTCGTCTTGAGATTTGGCGCTCAATGGGCATTAATGACTTGTTGTGACAAACATCCAACACGCACCCAAAAGTGGCTGGTTCAACTTCTGTCATAGAAAAATAGGGTTCCTGAGTCTTTCCGGGACCCCTCCAATGTTTCAATTTCGCAATCTTAGTAATTAGTATTTAGTCTTAGTAGGGATCCGTCGTTTGGGGTACCCCGAGTTGGGTCTGTCTGAAAATAGGGTGCCCCAAAATCATCCAGGTTTAAATCACTATCGTCCACATTAGAGTTGCGATATTGGTGTGGTTAATGAAAAAAAGGTCAATATCAGTCAGTTAGCTTGGTTGATCATACTTCTGCTGTGCATAAATCATCCAATGGTGGATCTTATATTGTTTCATCATTTATATAAATGAATATATATATATATATGTATATATATGTATATATATATGTATGTATATATATATAATGTATGTATGTATATATATGTATATATATGTATATATATGTATGTATATATGTTTTCATACATAGATTATGTATGTATCAATATGAACAAACACATGTTAGAAAAGAAAAAACATTACTGTTTCACGGGGTTCTACTTGTCTATCTTTTCAGGGCTTACTATACACCATTCAATGCCCACATTGTCTCGGCTGGCCTAAAGGACCCTACGTCATCGGGGTCATGGAATAAATGTTGAAGATCCGCCACGAGCTCTTCCATGGCATCCCCTTCCATGGTGACCTCACGTGATGTCTCCACATGATGCATGGTGATTTCACCAGGGATGTAGATTATATTTCTTACAATGGGATATACAATAATAATAATAATTATTATTATTATTAATAATAATATATATATATATGTATATATGTGGGGTCACCCCCCCATATATATACAACCAGTATAATCCAACTTAAGATGATACTAGGAACGTTTCCTAAAAATGGGATCAGCAACCCCTAACAGATCGCAAGTATAAACCATGGTATGTAAGGAGGTACCCTACAGACAAACACATATGGACCAATGGAGGTTTCTGAAATTGGGGGATCACGAAACCAGTGGTTTTCACATAAAAAAAAAATCGCCAGCAAGTCATCTGATTTCGAAGTTGTTGTATGATTTTGAAGTTCCGCATTTTAGAAAACCCTAATATGATAATATGGGTATCACCACGCCAAAATTGGTGGCTTCAGAGTGATCCCTGTCACGTTTGACGACAACCGACTCCCAGGGGATCAGCTGCAATCAGATCAATGCGAATCGCAAACCCTAGATTTCTCTGGAAAGGGACTGGGATGATGACCTCACAACATGAAGGATGCACCCTATTTGCTCACAATCCCGGGTCCTGAGGCCCCGACCCCATGCCTCGTGGGGGTTCCAAGGTGTGATGCTCAGGATGTCTACTGGAAAGTATGAGATGTTGTTCAAAACAGATGGCAAAACATGGTAAATCCAATATGAAACCCAGTCAAATTAAAAATGTCACACCAAGAAAATGAAGGGTTGCGTTCGGATGAACCCAGGGATCTTCAAGCAAAAACTTCCACTTTGTATGCCATGAAATTTCGACGCCCTTTGGACTTGGAGACGAAGAGAGACACAGTTTAGATTGCACGTGGCATATTGGGTTTTGGAAATTCATCGGGGCAACACTAGCACCATTTTGTGGGGCCCCAATAGTTGGGTGCACAAATGGGACCGACCCAAAGAGTCGGCCTGGGAGGAAGTGTGACGCGGCTTTGCGGAATGGAAGGCGCCGAAGGGTCTGATACGAGTCCTGAGGCATTGGTGTTTCTGTGACCATGTGCTACCCCAAGTTTGATGTTTGATTTTCATTGAATCATTGAATCATATGCTGCCCTTACCCAAAACCTGGAACAATTGGCTATATGTATATATATATGAAAATGAATACGAAGATAAAAACACATACAGGATACGAAGACAAAAACATATACATATAATTATCTGTTGCATGTCAGGCAAAACCATCATATGTGTAAGTGTGTGAGAGTGTGTTTTTGGTTACCCAGCAGGACATAACCAACGTTGCACTTGTAACACGCTACAGGCAAACATATTTTCTATTGCATGCCAAGTGGGAAACTGAGGGTTGTCTGTAGCACTCCTGGTCCTTCTGCACCATCATCTTCAGCTGCTGGAACACATTCTCTTGTTCTGAAACCAGTGGGGCAATCCATGTCCAAATCAGCCTGTCGCTCCAGAGACCAAGAGTATGTTGTTCTTTAATTATACCTCTAAACATCCTTAATTGGGTTGTGTGTTGGTTCCAGCCTATCCCATCCCAAATTCGGGGGAAGATATGGGAATGGGAAGGTACAAATGATACAAACTTTCTGAAACCATCAACCAATTTAACATGTTTGCCACCCTAAATCCAACAAACCTCATTCGCCTTGACCGCCGTCGCCATTGGCAGCGTGACCCCTTCGTGTTGTTGCAGCGTTGCGCCCACAGCCGTCTCCCGGGCACCGCCGGGGACGTCATCGCCAGGAGATGGGTTGGATGGCTTCGATGTGGACAAGCCACTGAAGCCACTCACCAAATGTCGATGCCTGGGATTTCTGGGATCTCTGACGGCCTCCCCAAGCAGTTCCAGCTGCTCTAATTCGACTTCATCGACTTCATGTGGGGTGAGCAGCGGGACCACTCCTCGACGAGTCATCGGCAAATGCTTCCGCAGTGGGCCCATGTGCTTCAGTAGCTCGCGGTCCTTCAGGCAGCTTTTCTGGTTTGTTGACCGAAGGAAGTTTAGAAGCTGAAGCCATACTTCTGTCAATAAGGGCAGATGAAGCAGCAGAGGTCGGAAGAATTCCAAGAAGAGAAAAGAAGGAGGAAGAAGATCAGAGAAGAGACAAAGTCAATAGAAAGAAAATCCAGGCGCGCGAAAAGGTAGAAAAAGTCGCGAAACGCTGTGTTTTTCCAACGTTTTGTGGCTCCGGAGGGTGGAAAAGTAGGCTGGCTAAAGCGGCAGGTGCAGAGCCATCTGGTCCTAAATTGCACGCCTTTAAAGACAAAATGCTTCAAAAAAAACTCCGCGTCGGAACACTTGTGGAAGTGAGTGGAGTTGCCAAAAAACGCACGCCGTTGCGGCGCGAAGCACATTTCGAAGTCAAAATGTTAAAAACACATGCGCTGCGTCGGAACATTTTTGGATGTTGACATGTTGAAAAAGTGCACAGAGCTGGGGCGGACACCACATTTCGAAGTCAAAATGCTAAAAGCACTTGAAAGTCAAAGCACTTAGAAGCTGAGATACTCAGAAAGTGGGCGCCGTTGTCGTGCGAAGCGAAGCACATTCGCAAGTCAAAAGCGTTAAACAGATGGTCTCGGAACACTTTTGGATGTCGAGATACTCAAACAATGCACGCCAATGTGGCGTGAAGCACATTCGCAAGTCAAAAGCGTTAAAACTGGCGGTCTCGGGCAACTTTTGGCAGTTGAGATGTCAAAAATTGCACGCTGGTGTGGCGCGGAGCACATTCGCAAGTCAAAAGTGGTAAAAACTGATGGTCTTGGACCACTTTTGGCAATTGAGATGCCGAAAGCGCACACCGCTGTGACGCAAGTCAAAAGTGTTAAAAACCGACGGTCTCAGACAATTTTTAGGCGTTGAGATGTCGAAAAAGCGCAAGCCGTTGTGGCGAGAAGCGCGTTCGTAAGTCAAAAGTTGTAATAACTGACAGTCTCGGACCACTTTTGGACCTTGAGGTCGGAGCATCAAAAACGGCGGGTCTCGGACCACTTTTGGAACTTGAGATGTCAAAAAAGCGCAAGCCGTTGTGGCGCGAAGCACATTCGCAAGTCAAAAGTTGTAAAAAACTGACAGTCTGGGACCACTTGTGGACGTTGAGATGTCGAACAGTGCAGGCCGTTGCACGTTCGCAAGTCAAAGGTTTTAAAATTTGACGGCCGCAGACCACTTGTGGAAGTTGAGAATGAGAAAGAAATAGAGATAGAAAGAGAGAGAGAGAGAAATAGATAGATAGATAGATAGATAGATAGATAGATAGATAGATAGATAGAGAGATAGAGAGATAGATAGATAGAGAGAGACAGAGATAGATAGAGAGATAGATAGATAGATAGAGATAGATAGATAGAGATAGATAGAAAGAGATAGATAGATAGAGATAGATGGAAAGAGATAGATAGAAAGAGATAGATAGAAAGAGATAGATAGAAAGAGATAGATAGAAAGAGATAGATAGAAAGAGATAAATAGAAAGAGATAGATAGAAAGAGATAGATAGAAAGAGATAGATAGAAAGAAATAGATAGAAAGAGATAGATAGAAAGAGATAGATAGAAAGAGATAGATAGAAAGAGATAGATAGAAAGAGATAGATAGAAAGAGATAGATAGAAAGAGATAGATAGAAAGAGATAGATAGAAA
>Ga0126342_10004202_pt1 | contig 24403 bp, 34 predicted proteins | sample Cyp1metagenome_FD_92528 | JGI IMG/M metagenome (GOLD analysis project Ga0126342, IMG submission 92528) | Coral microbial communities from Lord Howe Island, Old Settlement Bay, Australia - Cyphastrea 1 metagenome | ecosystem: Host-associated > Invertebrates > Cnidaria > Coral ...
GGGTTTTAACTTGTTAAACGCTCGACGCGGAGTTAAGCCGACCCCTTGCGACGTTAGGAGCGCGACTAGTGGTTGTAATTAGGTCCTGTTGGATTTTCGCACATTGGGGTACACCGCAAATTGTTTGCACGCGCTTTGCAAATCAACGCACGTAGTTTTGAAAACAGGTTTCAGCCTTCTCCATTCGGGGTGAGCATCCCCATCAAGTCTGGTGCCAACGCTCAGTTGGAATGCCATGTGTTCATGAAAAGTCAGGTATTGCGCCAGGACGACCATAGCTATCCCATAAGACATGGTCCATGGTGCGCAGCTCCAACTTTTCTGCCGATCCAAAAGTTTCATTCAGTGTGTTCTCTCTGAAGTCATCAATGGGCCTTGTCTTGTTTTTCTGCCTCACTGCAAAATCGTCGTACATGCTGCGAAAACATCTCAGTGACCTTACTCACTGAACAAGGCCCGTCAAGCCATCCTTTCTCCTTCTCGGTCTCGGTCTCAGCTCGAAACCTTGGGTCACATGACGAACTCAAGAACTTGCCTGATCCTTTGGTGAGGACTTGATCTGGACCTCCACAGTGCCAGTCTGCATCGTGGTGTTAAGGATGAACCGAGAAGAAAGAGTGATGATTTGCCCATTAGAGAGCAACGGAGACGCAAATCTGGTCCATGCCAGTGAGAACACGTCCCTTGTTGAACCGAAGGTTGAAGTTGTGCGTAAACCTGGAGGGTTGAAGTTGTACGTAAACCTGGAGCGTTGAAGTTGCAGAGACAAACTCCTTTAAGGGTTGAATCAAGTTAAATGCTGTGGAAAGTAAACCAACATCCATCTCTCAGGGGATCGTGAGCTCAGAAAGCCCTCCGGGGTGCCCACATGTTGAGGAGAGATTTTGAGCCGACTAGGAGATGTCCATCCGGGATGAATGTACCGGAACAACAGAGTAGAAAAGACGTGTTCATGAACCTGACGTGGTACGAGCAAGTCCAAGCACCGTAGACCCGCCGAAACGCAACGGGCCAAAAAGACGTGTTCATGAACCTGAGAGTTTCAGCAGCTCTCCGGGGTCCCGACATGAAGTGTCAACCTAGTCCTAGTGTTCCAGAGCATGCGGAGTCAAGCCCACCGACTGACGATCCGACTTGTCTGAGCCTCCACTTCAAGCACAAGAAGAGTACCGAATGAGATTCAAGCGTTCAGAAACTGCAACCGCAGAGTTGGAAAAGGAGATCAAGGATTCAGCAACTGAATCCATCCAGGAGAGTTTGAGCTTTGACTGGTTTTGAGTAGGAAGTGAACCAGTTTTGATAACCAGCCTGATGAGTTTCGAGGGAGTACCGTCTTTTGTCCCAGCAATGAGTCCAGAGATGTACATGGGTGACTTCAACTCCATCCGATATGAGCCACAAAAGCAGCACGAGTTTGTGAAGATGAAGTTGGGTGGAAGTGAGGTTTTGGTTTGGAGGTGTGACGGAATCGTGGACGATCAGACCTTAGAGTCCTTGGATGTCTCGCAAGGTTTTCTGAGCATGGAGGAGGAGATTCGCAACCTGGAGCATTGCAAGACTGGAAAGGTCACCAATGAGGATGGGATGAAGAAACTGAAAGCTGAAAACCCAGGGTTACGAGTAATCCAATCTAGATGGGTATGTGCTTTTAAGACCCAGGAAAAGGTTAGGACTCGAATTGTGGTGAAAGATTATAACCATGGAGCAACAGCGAAGAGCCTGGGATTCTCTTCGCCTACACCATCAATAGAGTCACTGCACCTGATTCTGGCGATATCTGCAACGAGGCGGTACCGTCTGAGAAGTTTAGACATTGGACATGCGTTTATGCACTCACCGCTAAACTCCAAGGTCATCATCAAACTACCCCTATCAGTCAGCCTGGTCAACGGAGAACCATCATACATGATGTTGGACAAAGCCCTTAACGGGTGAGAGAGGGATCTCTGTGCTGGCTACAACTGCTGTCAGCTACGGTGGAGACCGTGGGGGCTATGGCATGACACCATCGAGCCCTGTGTATACGGAGGTGAAATTTTTGATGATTCAGGAAAGAGTTTGGGATTTGCATTGGCGGTTGTTTATGTGGATGACATTTTGTTGGCATCACCCACCATTGAGGCTGAGGAGAGAGTCGTGTCCGTCATCTCAGGTGTGGTTTCTACAAAGACCACTGGGCAGATAGATGAGAATGGCGGCAGCCTGTCATTCATTGGCAGAACGATTTCTAGAGAACCTCATGGAGCTGAAATCCGTCTCTCTGTGAACCCGAGCTACCTGGACAGCACCTTTGCAGACTATGGAGTTAAAGGTTGTGAAAGGGAGCGAGCATGTGCCCGACATTGCATCGCATATGGAACGCACAGTTTCGAGCCCAGAACACCAGAAGTCATTGTCGGACGAAGCTTACACCAAGTTTCGCAGAGGACTGGGACGATTGCTATGGCTATCGCAGGTGAGACATGGCCTGAAAGCTTGGTTGAGTGTTGTAGGAACGCAACAATCATCACCAGTACATGGGACCGAGATTGCATTGAAAGCGATTCTGAGATTTTTGTTTTGTGACATGCATGTGGTTTTGTGTTTACCAAGTAGGGATGAGAGTTTGGACAGTGGTGTAACTGAGGATCAAATGAAAACTATTCATCTCCATGCATTTGCCGATGCTTCACATGGCCCATACCGTTTTAACAAAAGAAGGGGAATTTCTGGAGGTTGTGTTTACTTTGAGCACAGCTTGGTTCGAAGCCTGTCAAGGCAACAGCAGGCATTGTCACTGAGTTCATGTGAGGCCGAGTTGTACTCGCTCCAATGTGTCTGTCAGGAAGCGATTTCATTCAGCAAACTTGTGCACCGTTTGTTATTCAGTTTAGGTGAAGCCGAAGAACTGGATCCAGTCGTGGTCTGGATGATTGAATCTGATAGCAGCAGTGCACTCCAGTTGATCCAATCTGTGGACGTGCCCAAGAAGTCGAGGCATGTTGAAATCCGACTTTTGTGGATGCGAGAGCAACTTGAGCAGAAACGTCTGTGCCTTAGACATCGGCCTGGAACTGAGAACCCATCGGACCTTTTTACAAAAATGTCTGAATGGTCGACTGTTTTTCAAGCACCGTTTTGCACTTGGTTTGGTTAAAGTCGACGGCTTAGTTTCAAGAGTTGCAAGAGCTCCAGGAGTTGTGCATTGTTTTTCAAAACCAGAACCCGCAGGGAAGAATTGCATTTGTAGAACTTTGTTGTAGCGGGTATTCTGAACTGAGGAAAGCATGTGAGCATTCCCAGGTTCCATACGTTGGAGTGATGGCGAATATTCAGAAACCAGGAGTCCTCAACCGAGTTAGGATTTGTGTCACTGAATGGAAATCGAAACGAGACAACCCATTTTTTGTCCATGTTCATGCATCAACACCATGTAGCAGTGGATCACCCTTGAAGAACTTCAGTGCGCATGTTGTGACTGAAAGTGACCAAGAATGGGAAGAAATCATGTCAGTGGTGTCAAGTTTTTTGAAGCTTGGCGATACGGCGAGCTTCGAGCTCCCACTTCGAAATGAGATCTGGTCCAGAGCTGAGACAGTGGCGGTCTTAGCTGAAGTTGGCCTCAACCATAATGCAGATGTCAAGCTGTGCAAAACAGGAATGACGAACGCAGATGGCATTCCGGTAGGCAAGGTTTTGAGGTTCAAATCAACTTCAAAGTGGTTTGCGAAGTTTCTCCATGAGCGGTTTTCGGAATGTGAGTGTCCGAAGCATGCAGACCTAGGAAATACTTCGTTTACTCAAACAGGGTTTTACAACCGGAAACTGGCCAGGTCCTTACTTTCACCAGTGAGAGCTGCAAAGAAGAAACATGCGTGATGTGGTCAAGTTTAAAAGGGGGTGAGCAGTTCATGTGTGAGTCGAAAGTTTTTTTTGAGCGTTTTTGATTTAGTTGGCATGTGAGTGATGTGGCAAACCAAACTGAAACAGGTTCATGTTGTTAAACAACATTTTTTTTTGCGTTTGTTTGCAGCAGTCGAGACCTTAATGCCTCAACCTTAGGTTTCGGCCTTAGCTCCAAAGCAAAGTGCGAGAGACTGCAAACTCAGAATGTTTCACAGTTTCAAGAAACATTTTTTTTGTGGAAGGTAGTTTCATAAGAGACCTCACGCCTTGGGGACCGGTGGATCGACAACCACAGAATCTCTTAAGGAGACCTGGACTGTTAGGCGACTTGCCTCTGTGTGTGTGTGTCTACAACAGCAACTGTAGGACACATCGGAACCCGAAGCCATGGCGTCCAAACAGTGGACCGATGCCGATGAGAAGGCCTTCCAAGAGATGGCACTACGCCGAAGTTCCAGACAGGAACCAGTGATGCCGGTGGCTATCAAGTCAGCTGGAACGATGAGTGATGCTTCAAAGAGGCGTGCAACGGAGCTGAAAGTCTTCGAGAACTCTGACCCGGAATGGGATGAGTCAGAGTTTGGGGAACTGTCTCCAAAGGTTCCCAAGCCGAAGGTGACAGAGACATTTGTGCCAACGCTCCCGGAAGGAGTGAATACAATGGAAGAGTGGGGCCAAACGCAATTTGCGTTTGGGAAGTACCAGAAAGAGCGCATGAGCTATGGCAGGGCATATGAGGAAGACCCAGCCTATGTGGCTTGGAGCAAAACACACCTGGTGGGGCCCGCAGACTCATGGTGCAGCCTTGGACTGGGGAGAGTATGTCAGGGCCCGCAAGTCAGTGGAAGCCCATAGAACCAAAGGCCCTTGCTATGCTGGGAATTGTGTGTGTCGAGAGTTTGTGAAGTGAATGGATGGCTCATTGAGCCGGATCTACATAGACGAGTTGCTCGGGTGGCAGCACCGCTGGCACTTGGCTAGCAACCACAACAATGTACCTTTGCTGTGAGAGGTTTGCAAGAGCTTTGAACTGCGACCCTTCTGGCAGCCAATACCGATATGTACTTTTGCAGAGGCCTGGAATCCAGGCGATTTGGCACTACGATATACCTACGTGGAATTTGGGGTCGTTACGGCCTGGAATGCAGAGCTTGTGAGAAGCTTGTGAGTGAGAAGAATCACATGAGCTTGGAAGGGGGTGTGGAAATTTGGTGTCCCATCCTGGACCTGAGCAAGCACATGTGATTGGAAGCAAGTAGGGCAAATGGGCCCAAAGTGAGCGTACAGACCATGGAGGTCAGTACAACCGCACAGATGAGACTTTTTCATGCAGAATGACATAGTCATCGGTGGAATTCGTTTGTTTTTCGCACCAAAGGCCATCAAGAGGCATTTGGATGAACAGTCCAGGTGATGTCATATAGAATGACATCATTGATGTGGCAAGGAGTTTGAGATACAGCTGGTTTGAAATCATGAGTGCGAGTTTTATTTCAAACCAGAGCAACAGAGTGCAAGCAAGAATGAGTTTTTGGAGAAGCACTTTGGTTTTGGACGTGTTTTTGCGTCCGCTGGTGAGAACATGGAAACATATGAATGTTTCCATGATAGCTGGTTTTTTGGCAACAAGCTGGAGAAAGCGTTCTGTTTTGGCAACGAAAGCGTGTGGCTCTACGACATGCTTGAGCTGGAAGGAATTTGGTTTTCACATCATTTTCGAGACAGTTTGCATGGAAGTTGATGTGAGCTTTGAAGAAGCATCAATAGATGCTGACAGCTGAGCGGCGATCGTTTTGTAGTTAGCCGTTTTGTTTTTGACGTTTGAGTTGAAACAGAAACCCAAACAAAACAACTTTTATTTCAAACTGTGGACACGTTTTTTTGAGTTTAGTTTTAACTGAACCAAGAGACGTTCAGTGAAAGAAGCCATTGCGATACCGCAATTTAAGCTTAGCGAGGAGAGCCACAGTAAGAAGAGTAAGGACAGCAGCAGAACAACCAACAAACACGTTGGTGTTGTGTGCGAGGAAAAGTTGCTTGGACGGTCCGAGGTTTTCTGAGAGTGACTGTTTTTCGAGACTTTGTGTTTGCTGCGCTTTTTGGTCGACCCCTTTCGACGCGACGCAGCGCGTAGGTTGCGTAACTAGTACGCGTACTGGTGCTAGTTTTTGTTTACCTTGAGTTCTTTGACCATTGCAGAAAAGTTCCTTGCGGGTCCAGTTCCTCAAGTGTGGTCTCCGAAACAGATCCTGTCGTTCCCACAAACGAACTTTGGATCCACATGGCTCAACAACCTCAGAGTCATGAGCTCCACCTGAAAAACTGATAGACTCGACAGAGAAACGCTCCTCAGAAAGCAGATCAGAAGTCAAACAATCTGACTCGCTCAGAGCAAAGACAGACATCGATCATGGGATCGTCTGTGGTGTTTCAACTTCCATGTCCACATCTTCCTGAACGAATTTTGGAGCACTCCGCTCCGAAAAGGACGCAGCCTCAGCTGGTGCAGAACCCACCTCTGGTGGATTAGGACTCACTGAATTTTATGTTGTGGTGGCCTTTTTGGTTTCAAGTTGTTGTGCGGTAGCCCCATGGTCGGTGAATTTTCAAAGGGTCGGTGCGCCATCGTGGGCACAATGCCACGACTTCAGCCATTGCCTCCGCCCTGCTGCGCCTCTGGCACATTCTTGGTGCCTCTTGACAGCTGCATTCACAAGTGGAGTTGTGGTTACCTTGGTTTTTGGCATTTGGTGGCTTTTCAGTTTGGACAATTAATGCTTTTTCGTTTACAAGCTGTGACCCCTCGGATTTTGTCTGACCACAGAGCTGAACGCACACATATTTTTGTCATTGTGTCATTCAACTGGTATCAGGGTCATAATCTCCATATTTGGGCATTTCTTCAACCTGCCGATCATCTCAATACAGCACTGACACACGTTGCAGCCTTTTTGGATGTTGCTGACAACATCGAGGACATCACCAATGACCCTTACGTGTCAGATGAAGAACCCACAATGCTTGACCCTACAGATGATCCCAGTTTTGCAGATCCACCCCTTACGGAGTTGCCTTTCGCACATTTTGTTGAGAAGGGTTGGGGATCGAGTCGCCCTCATGGCTCAGTTGGTATGGCGTCACTCTTGTGGCGCTGACAGACTGCCGGTGGTGGTTCGATTCCCGGCTGGTCCGTGAGTAAGACTCAAGACCGTAGACCCGCCGAAAGGCAACGGGCTCGGACAAAAAAAGAGAAGGGTTGGGGATCGGAGTGCGAAGTTTCTGATAATGCAAAGGTATCGATGACTGGTTTAGGAGACGTTGCATACAATCAGTTACAACAAGATGCTTCAAGAGTGTATTCAGCTGATTTCAGTCCTCCTGCATCGCAATTTGGTGATTTTGATGATGATGCCTGTCAATTGGATGATTTGCAGTCATAGGGTTGCAATACTTCTGCAAGTCGCCCTACTGATTTGGGTGGTGAATCTGGAACAGGCGTTGTTGCAGATATCAGTGCATACGTTGATGCGGCTTTTTCAATGCCTCCATTGATCCTCCCAAAACCAATTTGGGAACAGGGTGTCTGGGCTGATATTTTTGGCGATTTTTTTTCCACCAGTCGCCTCTTGGCTTTCGCCAGGTCGATCCACACGCTCTATTGGCATGCAACATGTTCCATTAATTAAGGCATAGAATTAATCCATCTTGTTGGGTGATGGGCCGCAAAAGTAGTGCTGAAATAGGACCAGTACACAGTCCAAGGGCTGATATTTTTGGCGATGAGAAGTTTCTCAATAGTAGCTGGACCTCTTATGCGCTGAAGAGACCCCAGCTGTTCAGCATGCAGACTGTGACAGCGGGAGGGACAACTGACTTACTGCCTAAAGCGAAGGCGAGGAGACTTGTGGAGGGTGGGTGCACCCATGCTGACATTGTTGTACACAAGACGGATCAGTCTTGGCAAGAGGAGAGGGAGTCCATTCAGAACGCTCTCAAAAGATGGCTTATGGTTTGCACTTATTTCACTGCAAAGACTATGATCAGAATCCATTTGGATTGTGCCCTGGAAGAGATGGCAAAACTGACTGTCTTGGCAGACATGTTCAGAGGCAGGCACCTGCCACCTTGCTGAAACGCGTCAGGGCAGTTGAGAAGATATGCCAACATTTTGGAATTGGCGCTTTCCCTCCGACAGAGGCTGCAGTGTATGAATTTTTCACCCTAAAAAGAAGTTTGGGGGCCCCGCCGAAGTTTCATGGAAGCACTCAATTTTTGTCGCCATATTTTGAACATGGATGAACTGGCCACCGTTGTGTGCAGCAGACGCTGTTTGGGAACTACAAGTTCTGATGTCCCCCATGTTGTTGTGCAAGCTGAACCATTGAAGGTAGACGAGCTCAAATTGTTGCACAAAGTTTTGCAGACTGGTGAGCCATGGGACAGAGTTTTTGCGGGGGCATTGTTGTGTGCAACATACTCACGTCAGGTGGGCAGATTTGATGCACACTGACCATATCCTGGTTGACCGCGATGAGGATGGTGACATTGCTTTTTTGGAAGGGCATACATCGACTGACAAAACAATGAGGTCTTCACTCTTCAAACACAGATTCCTGCCGTTGACTGCACCAACTACTGGGGTGACAAATGACTGCTGGGCAGGGTTGTGGCTGGATAGCAGGAAGAAGTTAGGTAACACATGTAGTGATGCCTGCACCAGACACCAATGGTATTCCATCTGCAAGGCCCTTAACTTCTCAGGAGGCCAGTCAGTGGTTGCGCAAGCTGCTCACTGGGTCAAAAGAGGTAGACAAGGGCCGCAAGGTGTCTATCCACAGTTGCAAAGCGACTTGCCTCAGTTAGTATGGCTTGGATGCTCTCACACGTTTGCAATTAGGATATCATACTGGAGGGGACAGTGGACTGAGAATGGTTCACACGTATTCAAGAGATGCGTTGGCTGAGCCCTTAGCAAAGCTGGTCAGAGTTCTCACAGATATCCGTTTGCTGCGCTTCAGACCTGATTGCACGAGAAGCGGGAGGTTCAACAAGCCTTCAGATGCTTCAGTGCAGGAGCCTGCAAAGCCCATGTCAGTTGGTGACAGAGTGGCGATGTCAGGAGCCGAGAAGCATGCGGCTGTTGTTGACCTAGTCAGCAAGAAGGAAGAGAGCGAGGGTACCTCAGGTCAGGAGGTATCCAGCTCCTCTGGTTAGACCTGTCAGGAGGAATTTCCAGAGGTTCAGAAGGCTATGAGGGTCTTCTTGCCACCTGTTCCACCACCAGGATACGTCTTCTGGCAGCATTCCAAGTTGAAGACGCTGCACTTAGCCCTACCAGACTACAAGAGAGTTTTCATGTGCAACAGAGCCATCGGACAGTTTCACATCAATGCAGACATGTCGATCAGGTATGACACAAGTGCCACAAAGCGTGGATAGGCGAAGCTGGATCATGGGGGATTTTGCCTGATCTGCAGCGGCCGGGGAGAGGAAAAGTGTGTTTCCATCCTTTGTCACTCATCCGATTCATTTTAATTTTCAGGGCATTGACTTATTTGATCGGCATGTCAACGTTTGCACAATTTCATGTTGGTTTGATATTGCAGTGAAAGTGGCCTGTCACATGAACCAAAGGAGTCAGTGATTCTTTGGGAGATTGTTTGAAATGGCATAGCATTGCAAGATTTTGAGATTGCATGCAAGTGATGACACATGAACCTTTGGGGAGATTGTGGTCGTCTGATGCATGGCTCATAGATGTAATGACCTCAACCGAACGTGAGAGATTCAAACTGTTTGCACAGGTCAATCATCATGGATGCATGTGGGGTATTTTGCATGAACAGAAGTTTTTCAATCCCTTGATGCGATTCATATCAGTTTGATGCGATTCATATCACATGGTTTAGCCAGATGATTTTTTGGGTGAGCCAAGATGTTGTTTCAGACAACGACTAAGCTAGTCCCGTTTTTGGATGGTACTTACTTAACTAGGCATCTTCAAGGTTTGTCTGGACAAGAGTTGAAAACTTTGCCATGATTGTTCACGGGGTTTGCAAGGGGACACTTTTTCATTTCGTAGAACTTGTGCCTGCCATGACCTTAGTCGACAGTTCAGCCTCTTTTGACAAGAGATGCAGCGACATCGATGAAACTGGGTCTTTGTGGAATGGTTTGAAAGGACAGGATGTGAGATGTTTCAGCGCCCTTGCATTCACCATTGGAACGCCGCAGTCTGCACCAACTGATGCTCAGTACGAAGACTTGGCAACGAAGGTATATATTTGGAGGTTCACCGACTTTAGGACAGGTCTCTGGACTGAGGCGGCTTCACTTTGAGGCCACGACCCTAATTGTTGCCACCTTGAATGAACAGGTCAAATCTGACACAGCAGATCCGAGTGCATTGGTCAAGAAACTGCCTGCTGCCGAGAAACAAGCAAGATTGGAAAAGCAACAGGCCAGATTGACAGGCATCAAGATGGTTGGAGAGCTTGCCCCAAGCCACCAGTTGCTGGACTTAGCAAACTCCATTTTGGAGTCAGGTGCAATAGTTTGGATTGCGCCCTCTAGGTGCTCAAAACGTGATGATGAGATTCATGCAAACATCAAGCCATCATCTTCGACTGTTCAGGTGGAAAATGCGACCCTCAAGCTTGCACAGGTCCCAATTTCAACTACGGCGGACTTGGGCACGGAGCTTAAATTGATGTGGGCTTTCCAGCGTAGAGGCTTAGCAATAGACAACTGTAGATTGCTTGACTGGAGTATTCATGAGACATGGTTGCAATACATGTTGAATGCCATGACACGTGAGCTATGGACTATACTAGCCCAGGAGAACAGCACATCACTCAGGCCAGTCAATGATGTTCCTGCGCTGAATGCGCCATTCAAAGCCCTGGTCACCGATCCACGTGTTACCATGTTTTTGTTGCCAGTGCCATCCAGTTTGAACAAAGGTGCAACAGTCCCGCAACAAGTGACACCAAAGCACACAGGTGATGCACCAAAGCCTGCGCCGAACAACAATGCAAACAAGAAGCGCAAGCTCACACGGGCTCAAAAGGGTTGTCCTGCTGAGTTGAAAGAGTTTAATTTACGTCTTGCCCAAGGTTCTACCTCAGGTCCCATCTGTTGGGGATACAACTTCAAAACGGGATGTGCGAATGAAACTTCACACCAGGCTGGGGGTCAAAGATGCAAACGTGGATTTCATGCTTGCGCAAACTGCCACAAGTTTGGACATAGCGTGGTTTCATGCAGAGCTTTGAAACCAAAGGCTTGACGGTGTGACGAGCCAGCTGCATGTAAGAGAGTAGGTGTGACTCAAATTGACAAATCAACCGAGTCTGAAGCAAACCCCGATGCTGTTGGAAACAAATTGCCTTTTTGCAATTTTTCTGAAGCTTGTGAACAAGCAACGGCCAAAGAGTCATACAATTTTTCAGGCATGGGATCACAGGATTTGCTGGTTATCGAAATTTGCGCTGGCACGGCGCGCTTGACCAAGACAGTCAGGGCACGAGGCATTAGGGGCTTGGCGGTAGACAAGAGCAAGAGCAGGACTTGTGGAACTGGCATAATGATTTTGGATCTGACTGTTGAACATGACCTCAATTTGTTGCTGCAGATTATTTCAGCTGAAGCGGCACGTATCATTTTGGTTTTCATTTCACCTCCTTGTGGCACAGCGAGCAAAGCTAGAGAGAGGACCATCAAGTCGTCGCTTCTTTTTGGACGAAAACAACCACTGCCACTTAGATCTGCTGACAAACCGGATCAAAAAGATGGCTTGTCAGGGCTGGACAAATTCAAAACGGAAACAGCTAACCAGCTGTACGATGCAGTATGTAAACTGGTTTTACATTGCAATGCTTTGGGATTGTGGGTGCTTGTTGAAAACCCGCGCAATAGCCTTTACTGGAGCACATCCTTTGCCCAGGCGTACATCAGATGTATTGAAACTTTTTAGATTGATTTTCACAACTGTGCTCATGGAGGACAAAGAGACAAGTTGACCAGGTTGTGGTCAAACAAAGACTGGGGTCAGTCGTTGCAGCTACTTTGTGATGGACAACATAGCCATGCGTCTTGGAGGCCAAGGGTTGTTACAACAGACTGACATTCCCAACTGCTGAGGAAGCTGCATATCCATGGTTGTTTTGTGAGCGTGTTGTCAACATTGTTGAACAAGTGGCGCATTCTTTTGGGAGTCAAGTTCCCTCTACTTTGAAGGAACAAGTGGAGTCAGGTACGTTGCCAAATTTTCAACGCTACGTTTTTGATGCATTGCCCAAATCTGCAAAATTGAAACCGTTGGTACCTGAATATGGCCGCTTCTTCACATTGGGTTTGAATCCACAGAACCCTCGTTTTGCAAATACAGTTTTACAAAGACTCCCAAAAGGTGCAAAAATCTTATCTCGACAACTGGTTAGATGGGATAATTCTTGGGACGAGATGGTTGACAAGCTGGAAAGTGACAGCTGGCCTGCAATGAACCCAGGTGGGTCAAAACAGAATGCAATGAATGCCATCAATACGGTTGAAATCTGTAAATTTGCGGAGTCCCTTTTGACCCCATGCAGTTTGTTTGCAAAGCAGTCGAAGCAGGGCATCCAAGAGATTTGTTGGCACAGGTGAGCGAGTTGATACAAGACACGGTGGTTGCAAGCTTCCACAAACCTCCTCATTTGCTGGCTAGTGAACGGGCTCATTTTTTGAAGAAATATTCCAGCCTTGCAGTTGAGATGAAAGCGGATGAACTGAAGTTGAGGTATCACATGCCTCCACACATTCGAGAGTTGATGAGTGGTAAGCGTCTTGCTTTATGGGGAAAAATGCTTGAAGACCTGAACTACCCCGACAAGACCCTGATCCAAGATATCTCTCAAGGGTTTCCTCTTAGTGGCTGGATGCCAGCCAGTGGCATATTCCCTGCATGTGTTCGACAGCCAGTCCTCACCATGGAGGCGTTGTTGGAATGTTTGGACTCCTTTAATGAGAAAGTCAGGAGCCAGATGAGCATGCGACAGGATACAGCTTTGGAGGAAGAGACTTGGGCGGAAACCGTCAAAGAGTTGGATCAAGGATGGATTTGGGAAGACCCAGATCAGTCTTGGGGTGGCAAATGCGTGGCTCGCCGCTTTGGCAGCCATACACCAGGGCGAAAAGACGCGAGTCATTGATGACTGCTCAGTTTGCGGGCTAAATCAAACAGTGGGGCTGCCTTACAGTCCATCGACCAGATGTGTGCAATGCTGTGCTGGAGCTTGCGTAAAGCGGGAGGTGCGGGCCACCCGCCTGTTGTTGGCAGGACGTTTGATCTCAAATCGGCATACAAGCAATTTGGTCTTAGGGCGGCTGACAGAAACTTGCTGCGAATAGCAGTGGCTGATCCAGCTCGTGCGACACCAGTGCTGATGGGACTCAACTCCTTACCATTTGGAGGAGTGGGGTCGGTTGCTGGTTTCTTGAGAGTATCTTTAGCTACTTGGTTCACAGGAATGGCAGGTTTGAAGATTTGCTGGACTGGGTACTTCGACGATTTTTCAGCAGTGTCGCGGCCAGAGCTTCAACGAAGTGCGACTTGGCCTATAGAGAGCTTGTTTGATTGATTGGGCTTGATTTTGTCCGTGAGGGTCCCAAAGCGCCAGACTTTGGGCCCGTCTTCAAGATGTTGGGGGTGCAGATTGATGCATCAGAAGCACCACAGGGTGCCTTTGCGGTGGGGCACACTGAAACCAGAAAAGCAGGTCAGGAGCTTGTGAAAACCTTTGATGATGCGATCGAGACGGGTCACATGTCTAGCAAGGTCGCAGAGAGCACAAGAGGACGCATGGTTTTCTATGAATGTTTTGCGGCAGGCAGAACCACTAATCTTCTCTTGAAGGAATTTGGGAAGTTGTGCAGAAGTGATCGTGTGGAAGATGAGCTATCTTCAGAGGATCTTGTGATCCTGGTCGCCTTGAGGAGCCGTGTGGCTCACGCCAGGCCAATATCAATCTCGGCCACCTTCATGGACACATGGTACATCTTTACAGATGGAGCTTGTGAAACTGCAGATGACGGAAGTAAGACTGGAGGGGTGGGCGGAGTCCTTGTTTCTTCCAGCGGCCAATACGTGCAACATTTCGGTGCGACGATTTCTCAGAGTTGGATGGATTATTTCCTCAAGCACTCAAGGCACCCCATCCACGAGATCGAAATGTTGCTTGTTCTAATTTCTTTCTATGCCTGGAATGATTTTATTTCCAGTTCACAAGTCCTACGCTATACCGACAACGACTCTTGCAGGTACGCACTCATGAAGGGTGCAGGAGAAACGCCAGTCGCCAAATGCCTAGTAGCCTCAATCATGGAACAAGAGCACAAACTGCAGACGAAATCTTGGTGCGGCCGTGTGCCGAGTCATAGCAACACGTCTGATGACCCTAGCAGAGGATCCTGTGAAACCTTAACTGCGCTTGGCAGTATTGGGATTGCCGTCCCATGGAGCGAGTTGTTGCCGACCCTGCCATCCCTATAGGGGGAGAGAACGGGGAGGTTTCGACAACAGCCCCGATTGGGAAAAAGCTGACGGACCGATTTGAGCGTTGGGTTTTTGATGGTTGCTTGATTTTGATTTTGCAGTACATGTCTTGCAGTTTTTCCCATGATCGGTTGTGCACTTGTTTTCCGTGATGTCATTTTTGATTTGGATGAAGACGAACGGCGTTTGAACGATGCGACTGCGTATTTCGTTTTATCGGTATATATGAATATGCTTATATTCTTATATAGCATATTATATGTAGGACTACCTTTTACGTGGCGGGCCAGTATTTGATTTGTGGTCGGTGCGGCTGCTTGCGGTAAGGTGAAATAAACCACACGCCTTTCCATGTCAATACAACTTTGGTGCCGAGCGATGAGTTGATGTGGCTGCGTACAACCCTGGTTTGTCGTGAAGGATCAGGATGGGAAGTGGACGAATTCTGCGAAGCCATTGCAGACCTCAGAGATGACCTTGAATCAGAAATCAATTTGTCATTCAATGTTGTGGAGGTGGTTACAATTGCGCACAAACATGCAATGCCTGCTGAGAATCTGGGATTTTTCATGCCAGACATGTCATTGCTGCCTCCAGACCCTGCAGTTGCAAAAGGTTCAGATGACAAGGACGATGCATCTTCAGGCTACAGTGCAAGCATTGCTCTTGACCGAGTTGGCCACTCAGTTATATCATATGACTATGGTTTCTGCTCAAAGCTGGATGATGGTTCAGACAATCTTCCATGTCTGGTGATGCATGACAGAGACACACGATTGCTTGGTGCAATTCCTACAGTGCAGAAAGGTGGAAAATATCTTCAGTATGTCATCACCGAATTTGTTCGGTTCATCATGCACACTCAGCACAAGGAAGTCGCCTTGAGATCAGATCTGGAACCCACAAATCTGGCTATTTTGGACGGAGTGCGCAAGACCTGCCGTGGACCTGGCATTACAATACACCACGAGCCAGTTCCAGTCAGTGATCATCAGGCGAATGGTGCAGCAGAATCATCTTTGCAGCAAATCAGAAGTCGAGCTGGCATTTTCATTGAGCAGATTGAGAAAGCATGTGCAGGTGGCAAGAAAGTTTTTCCATGCTCACATCCGCTCTACGCATGGGCCATCCTCCATTCTGCTTGGATCCATAACCACTTTGTGGTTGCTGCTGGTGCCATTGCCTATGAAAGGAGCTCAGACAGAGCGTACTCAGGTAAGCTGGCGATGTTTGGAGAGTGCGTGCTTGGCTATCTCAAAACTGACAGAAAGGCTGCAGCTCGATGGCAACGTGGAATTTGGTTGGGAAAGAGCTTGGTCAATGATGTGCATATTGTTGCACAGGGAGCCAACATCTTTGTGACCAGAAGTATCCGAAGACGACCCAGGCCATTTGAGTTGGAAGATCTTGGCGAAGTGGTCTCAGGACCATGGGAATTTGGCTACGCTTCACTTGGTCGCAGGATGGTTTACAACAAGCGGCTCTCTGGACCATGTGCTTTTGGGGTTGGTGCAGCCCTACCTCCAAGGATTGATGTGGAGGCCATCCAGGTACAGGCCTATGCAGCCGAACATCCTGACGAAGATCAAGATGCGCCCCCTGAAGGCGAGGCGGGGCAAATGCTGATGCCCGCTGGTGCACAAAGCTCTGAAGTGGTTGATGTTGCAATGGATGAACACGGAGGTCAAAAGCGTGGTGACAATGTTCCAGCTGCTGGTGAAAGTTCTTCAAAGAAAGCCAAGGTTGATTTTGGAGAAGAGCAGCCTCTGACACCGAAGTCAGATGGAGGGGCAGATGCTTCAGAACGTGCACCCAAAACACCACGTTTGGATCCACAGCCAGACAACATCAGAAGCTTGGTCACCAGCGCAGATCTCAGTTTGTACGAGCACGAGGACGAAGCCAGTGAAGTTTCATTTTGATGAACAGGATTTGGATCAGCTTGAACAGTATGAGCTTGAGTTCAACGACTCCGAGCGTTTGGAAGAGGATGACTGGGGTTCCAACATGGATGACAATGTGAAAGATGTCATCAAGCAGCTTTCTTTTCCATATGGTGCAAGTGAACCGCAAGTGAGTGACGAAGAGCTGCAACGACTTGATGCTTTGGCTGACAAGTTGGAGCTTCAGCGACTTTCAAAACTCAATGTCTTGAAGGACCCTCTTTGGTTGATGCATCTTCGAAGGTGTTGAGCACTCGTTTTGTGCGTACATGGAGGGAGAAGTTGGACTCAAATGGATCACCGATATGGTTGAGGCGTTCGAGATTTGTGGCTCGAGAATTTGCTTGGCTTCAGCCGGAACGTGAGAGCCTTTTCTCACCGGCCAGCAGTGCAATTACTTCACGAATATTGTCTGCCATTTTCCTGGAGATGAGAAGCCAATGTTCAGCAGTTCTTGCAAGCCTGGATGTAAAAGATGCCTTCTTAACTGTAGATCAGCAAGAACCCACTCTGGTACATACAACAGACGCTGCAGGAAATCCTCAGAGCTTTTCCTTAGGCAAGGTGTTGCCAGGACAACGAGATGGGTCATTGCTTTGGTATCGGGACATCACGTCCTATTTGAAGTCACAGTTGAACATGGAGGAGCATCCAGCTTATCCCTGCCTTCTCAAGAGCCCTGATGGCTCATGTGCAATTCTCATCCATGTTGACGATTTGCTTGTGGTTGGAAAAAGGGATTTTGTGTTGAACACTTTGCGAAGCGGCGTGAAAAGTATGAGATCTCAGCACAGGTGATTGAGCGTCCAGGAGATGAGCTTTCATTTTTGAAGCGCACCCATGTACTTCATGCTGATGGACGGATGACAATTCAAACTCACCATAAGTATGTGCAGCAGATGTGTTCTTTGCTGAAAATGAATGGAAGGATCCAGTCGAAGAAAAACCCAGGACACGCTGACATGGACAAAGAGGACAACAGCAAGGAGCTTGATGCAATTGCTGGTACAACTTTTCGTACGTGTGTTGGAATTCTCATGTATCTTGCAAGTGACCTTCCTCATTGTCAACACGTTGTACGACACTTGTCAACGTATTCAGCAAGACCAACTGAGAAAAGCATGTGCGTGCTGAGACATTTGGTTGGATATCTTTCAGGTCATTCCGATCTCTGCGTGTCTTTGAAGTGGGATGGAAGATGCAGTGGAGTGTATCATCAGCAGTACAGCTACGATGCAGGTGAAAGCGTACTTGAAGTGTTCACAGATTCAGATTGGGCATCAGACAGACAGTCTCGACGTTCAGTGTCATGTTGCTTGATTTTCTATGGACGCTGTTTACTGTATGCTGCATCACGTACACAGAAGGTCATCAGCCTATCTTCTGCAGAGGCTGAAGTCTATGCATGTTCTTCTGGTTGCTCCGACGCCATCCTCCTTTCAAAGTTGATTTCATGGTTGAATGGAAGAGCAAGACATATCCATCTTTACACGGATTCATCAGGAGCGAGGGGGATACTCCAAAGAATGGGTGTCGGAAGGTTGAGACATCTTTCGTGCAGAATTATATGGCTGCAGCAATTGATTGCCAACGGTACCATTTGTGTTGCTGCAGTTTCTGGACATTCAAACCCTGCTGACATAGGTACAAAACGCTTGGGATGCAGCAGGATGAGGTCATTGATGGCCGTGCTTGGTGTCTACAATCAGACCACTCAAAGCGTGGAGGGCAGTGATGACCCTGGAACGGTGTTTGTGCGGAAGTTGAACATTCGCACATTGATAGCGCCTTGAGTCTATTTCAACTGCAAGGATGCGATTTGGATGGACCAGACGAGACTTCAAGCTGGTTCAAGTTTGCATGCACAGCAGTGGTTGGAGTTTTTCTTTTGCTGCCTTGGATTTTTCTAAACATGTTCAGCTTTGGCGGCATCGATGATGATCCCTCAGCTGATGTTCACAGTGCTCAAGTTGATTTGGATGATGGGGTTCAAAACGATGAGCCTGTAGCAATGGACGATTTGCAGGCCAGTGCGCAGGAAATGGAGCCTGATGGAGGTCCTGTGGCACCAGCCCATTTGCTTGCTGCTGCGCAGGATATGCATCCAATGGCTTCCAGTTCAGATGCCCCACTTGTTGGTCATGCAGCCGAGCCTTTGCCAGAGCCTGGTACGTATGAGGATAGGATTCCACAGTTCACCTGCGAGACCATGCCACCTATCAATGCAGAATGGTTTCCAGAGGCTCTCATAGTATGGCTGTAGGACAGATGCTCAGGTCGCTTGATGAGAACAAATGAACTTCGAAAGCAGCATGTGTACCGTGAGCGAATGCTCCTTCTTTTGGACTTGATGGTGTGCCTTCGAAATTTTCAGGTGACACGCCTTGAAGTGTACAACATGCTTGTGGAGATAGATGATCTGAGCGAGGATGAAAATTCCCCCAGCCATGAACTTTCTCACCAAGGACGTCTCAGTGCAATCCATGGTGCTCAAAGGGCTTTTGACTTTGGCTCCAATTTGATGCGAGCTTTGCAAGTGAGAACGTATCCACCGGAGAGCAGCATTCATGTGGATACGGTAGCGCGACAGCTTGCAGAAAGTTTCGATTCCATAGATGATGGAGAGAGTTCTGAAGAGTTGGAGGATTCAGAACAACGAAGGGAACGCTACATCCATAGCTTCATGAGCGAAGTTTCAGATCCCGAGTACTGGATGGACATCCACCACGGAGATGCTGAGGCGGAAGAATCATATGCTGGTTGAGAAAGTTTGGTGCCGAAAACTTTTCAGACCTTGGATGTACGATCTTTAGGACGTTTCCCAAGCAGATCTACTGAGTAGATCAGGTGAAGCAGCGGCATCCCAATGTGGACCTCGGCAACCAAAGCTTACAATTAGACATTTCTTAGAAATCTCTGTTGGCCACTCGACTTTTTGGCTATGATCAAATGTAGAGTATTGGTGCCTGCAAAGCATGCAGCACCAAGGCGGGGTGCTTACATTTGACGGCATTTGCAACATATAGATTTGCTGTCATGTTTGCACTTGAATTTGGCTTCAGTACATGCCCAGTGCATGTGTAGTATCTGTACTTATCCAGGCGCTTTTCCGCTCAGAGGAAAACAATCAAATTCTTAGAGGTTTGCTTTTTACCGCAAGAAAGCTTTGGCTGGCTCTCCTTTTCCGAGAAACATGTTGCCGTCTCTTCTTCGGCTGTTTTTGTTGAACCCTATGGCTATCCCAGCAGTGCCCAGCAGTAATTCGTTTGTAATTTCTGATTTATGTTGCCGAAACCAAACTCATTCCAAATGAACCCCTATTTGTTGGATTTTGATTTCGGAGGAACCCTGAGGTTTGTTGATGGTTCTCGTTGTTTCCCAAAAATTGTTTTCTGGAATCCAGCAGGGAAGCGTGACGCTGTACGACCTTGTTCTGGTAGATGCCAAACAAATGCATTGCCATTGCGTCTAAAGTAATATTTACATATATTTACCCATTGTTCCGTCTCAAGTGTCCCTGTGCTTTGAACGTTTTTATTTTTTTTTCGTGGTGCTGAACCACCTAGCAAGTCCAATCTTTAGAAACCACACTACTCCCGATCCACCTCAAGTTGGGACACTTCTTAAATATGGTTACGCAATATTACGCAAGGGCTGCCAGTGCTATCACTTCCTGAACGCTTTGTTCTATTACCTGCAGGCTAGGCAGCCAAGAAAAAATTGCAATTTCGACAAACCTGCACGTATTGTACCCCATGGTCAAGGATGCATTTCCCATTATCATTCTTAACTCATGCTGAGTCAAAACGTCACCACTGCAACAAAAAACGCACAGCCTCAATCACATTTCATTTTAGGATTTGCCATGTCACCTACAAAATTTACCTTAGCACATCTACAAAGATAAGGGTTCCGTTTCTCCTGAACTGACCTGGACTTTTGAAATTTAGCACCAAAAAACGGTTGATTTATTATTGACTAGACCCTTTCAAAATGTTGTTAAAAGTGTGTGTGGGTGTGTGTGTGGGTGTCGGGGAGGTACATACGGATGATGAACTGTTGAACTGCCTCATTGGGCCCTCTGTAAGTATATCAAACGTATTTTAACCTCAAATTGCACACTGGTTGCTATGCTCTATGGCTCAGGGTACCACCAGCACCCGTTTCTTGTTTGACAAAACCGAAAGACCTTTCAGCGCATCAACAGGTGTTGTTTGTTGAAAAACCAAGAGAAACAGATCCTCGAACAACCACAAATTACACAACTGTTTCTATGGAACATACGATGTGCAGGTCCTTTGTTGGAACCGACAGCTTCGTAATTTTTCCGTTTTTCAAAACCAGTCCGTGCACAGCATCCTTTGCTGAACTGTGCTAAACACGCCATGACTTGTGGAACTGGCGGAACTAGAACTATGGAGGACAGGGGTTGGGTACATGCATTTTTTTTTTTGCAGAGGGTACTGGATTTGGTTCAAAAATGCTGAGACTTGAAAAACATGCTTTGACTGGAATTTGTCACAAGATGTTCGAGGATGGAATAGAATGTTCGAACTGTTTCGAATGGATTGTTGCCAGCAAGGTCGGAAATGTGAGCCAACAAAACCTGACTCTTCGAACTCGTGATGTTCTGTCGCTGATGCGGTGTTGCTTTGAAAGCTTGCAGTCAACAACAAAAATAACAGTTGATGAAGTGCATTGCGGGAAACCCATTATGACCATTTGTAACCCATTCTTGTTTTGGAGGATGAACTTGATTCACAACATGAATTCCTCCCCTCTCATTCCCGAAAATTTCGTCACCGGAGGCAACCAGATCTTTATCATCGGCCTTTGTAGCGGGTCGCGTAGCGGCGAGCCATCCATTGTTGATCGGGTTGGATTGACCAGTGCAAGTCTGCTTGCTGAGAAACTGAGGACCCGGCTGTCTTTGGGTAATTCCAGAGAAACTGCAGAAACCAAACAGAAAAAATCCAGAGTCAATGGAGTCACTGAATGTATCAATTTCTGTTCAATCAAGTTGGAGACACAACTGGAGAGTGAGTCCATCTGATTCCTCGCCTTGAAATTGACAGAGTCGGCTTGGTTCGGTCTGGTAACGGATGAGAACCTCTGGCAAAGTCAGTTGGCGCAAGCAAGATTTGTCTGGTAGCCAGGGTAGCCAGGGTAGCCAGGGTAGCCAGGGTAGCCAGGGTAGCCAGGCGCACCGATGATTTTTGATTGTTGAAATTTCTGGGGCACCAAACTCAGCTCATTTTTTTCTTCGGGACTGCTGACACGAGAGAGATTGTCGTTTCAAACCTATGGCGAAAACATGTTGCATCTTGTGGCGTGGAAATCATTCCCTTTTGCAGCATAGGTTTTGCGCAAAGCAGCGGCTGACACGCACGATTCAAGTGTTTTTGCGTTGCCGGAGATTCCATTGCGTCTGCAGAGAAGGACATGGCATCATCAAACCATATTGTACTTCTTGATTGGTAGCCTTATCTTCCAATGACGCCTGCGTCTGAGCTGCCATCCACAGTGCACGGAGAGGAATCCAATGTGTGTGTCGGGTATGGACACATGTTGTGCGTGCCTGAGACAAGCAATCTCGAATCAACAGAATGGTACATGTCCTCGAGCCTCAAATTCTTAGTGTCGAACTTTGACGACCTCCACACTCGCCAGGGTCAGACATGCCAACGCGAGAGTTGAAACTCTTGATCGGAGCCCTGACCCTCCAGTCAAGTATGAGTAGACTTTTCGTGTGCAGTACCGCTAGAGGAATCCGATGTCTGTGTTGGGCAGGAGTGCTTGGGAAGTTTTGGAGAGAAGCACTACATGCGAATGCTCAACTTGCACACTCAAAAGGTTAGGACAGGCACACATGTCGTTGACCCTCACATTCTAAGTGCCTCATTTTCATTGAAATCTACATTGAAAGCGTTGGGCAATGATAGGCGACCTCTTTGCGGGCAACCTCTTTGTGCTGATGAGTGGGCCTCAACAAACTTGACATCGACTACTCCTGGAATGCATCGCTAACCCTTCAACTAGCATTTCGTGCAAAAGAAACAAAACAGTCGAGCCTCAGTTGCTTACAAAGTAGTTGGGTATTTGGTGAGAGCTTTCAATTCAAGTACGTCCGGAGCATTTTCCCAATCTTTGTCTTCACTGACGTCACAAACTGTGATGGAAAAGCAGCCTGTTTCCAGAAACTGATGATAGCCACGCCTCAAGCAAGCATTGGGGTATGCAAGCGAAGAGGCAGCTGGCAAACACAACTCTCAAGTTTGATGTTCTCGGCATCCAACAAAGTTGACAGATGCCGATCCACTCCACCTGGAGTGCTTCAGCTGCCCTGCTAGCACTTTGTACACAGGTCGAGCCTCATTTGCTGAGAAAGGCGTTGGGTGTATCATGAGGTCTCATGGCAGCAGCCGCAATATCTCTATTTTGCCAGAACTGATAGATGCAAACTTGCTTTCCTTGGATGGGCATGTCATGCAGAAGGTCATCTGGGCAGGCATGCAATGCGGATTCCAGAGGGTGCGGTTTGGTTTCAAAAGATATTCAAGACTGGAGCCGGATTGACACCTTCAAGTTGAATTAGCATGAGAGCGTGCCATTCAAGCAGCTCCACAGCATTTTGCCGCAATCTGTACTCCCTAAAGTCATAAGCTGTGATGGAAAAGCAGCCTGTTTCAGGAAACTGATGAATGCCAAGTCTCAAGCAAGCATTGGGGTATGCAGTCGAAGAGTCAGCTGGAAAACACGACTCTCAGGTTTGGCGTTCTCGGCATCAAACAAACTTGACCTGCAAGCAGAAAGGCTAAGACATATGCCAACTCACTCCAACTCGAGTGCTTCAACAGCCCTGCAGCTAGCACTTTATACAGTGGAAACAAAGAGGTCGAGCCTTATTTGCTTAGAAAGTGATGGGTGTTTGATGAGAGATTGCCAATCAAGTACGTCCGGAGCATTTTCCCAATCTTTGTCTTCACTGAAGTCACAAAGTGTGATGGAAAAGCAGCCTGTTTCCAGAAACTGATGATAGCCACGCCTCAAGCAAGCATTGGGGTATGCAAGCGAAGAGGCAGCTGGCAAACACAACTCTCAAGTTTGATGTTCTCAGCATCCAACAAAGTTGACAGATGCCGATCCACTCCACCTGGAGTGCTTCAGCTGCCCTGCTAGCACTTTGTACACAGGTCGAGCTTCATTTGCTGAGAAAGTAGTTGGGTGTTTGATGAGGGCTTGCAATTCAAGTATGTCCGGAGCATTTGGCCAACGTTTGCTATTACTGAAGTCACAAACTAGGATGGAAAAGCAGCCTGTTTTCCTAAACTGATGATAGCCCAGTCTCAAGCAAGCGGGCATGCTGTATGCAGTCGAAGAGTCAGCTGGCAGTGCCTCCAATTCAAAGAGTCGTCTATTGCAATATCTCTTTTTCGCCAGGATTGACAGATGTTGCTGTCCTTGGATGGGCATGTCATGCAGAAAGTCATTTGGGCCATGCATTCCACTGGACAGAGGTCGTCCTTGATCCTGAGAGGGGTGTTATCTGATGGCAATCGCTCACTTTGCGGAGTAAATTGTTTGAAAGGTGAGCCACGCTATGAACCCCTTGGCCTATAGGGCAAAGTGATTCAAGCTTGTTTTGCTCATTTGGTGTGAACATTGTGGCACTGTGCTTTCTGATGTGCCAGTGGGCAAGTGGCAGAAGGATTATGAGAGGCTAATCTGCCAGAAAAGGCTGCACATGCGAAGGCCTCGCTGCCCAATATGTAGACTCTCGAGTCCCAAGCTGGCATTCCTGCATGTTCCTTCATTCATTGTCACACATCATGCACCATCACTTCACTCAGCTGGCAATGCGGCAAATTCAATTTTCCGTCGAGTGCCTGGTGTCTGCAGCTATGACTTAGGCTATAAGATCTCCTTTTCACGGGAAAGACAGATGCCTTTCCCACTCCACCTGGAGTGCTTGAACAGCCCTTCAGCGAGCACTTCCCAACGCGTCCAGTTACCTTTATATCAGGAACTGGCCTAGTTACCA